>ERZ652171.28-NODE-28-length-123835-cov-29.7131_pt1 | contig 123835 bp, 84 predicted proteins | sample MGYA00514759_ERZ652171 | MGnify/ENA metagenome assembly ERZ652171 | reverse complement strand
CAGCCATTTGTATTAGACTGCAAAGTTGCAAAATCAAGTCCGTTTCATTTCAAAAGGCCGTGTAATTGACTATATTTCAATAATTTCAAAGAACTATTTATCAACTTTTACGGGACAGTAGTGTTCTACAATATTAAAAACTATAATAAAAAGGCCTTTATCATCATAGTTGTCCGCTCATCTTGAAATACTGCTCCATCACCATCACCTGTAACAGCTCTTCCCGCTTCTTGTCGCGGAACTGCGCCACATATTCATGGGCATGAGCGATAATCTCTTCCGCTTTTTCCGGATGAGCAATGTAGTAGTGCAGCTTTTCTTCCAAGTCTGAGAAATCGTCCTTCACTTCCACATAGTGATAATCCGGAATCAGGGTACCTTCCATAAACCACGTTTCACAGGTGGGACGCGGCATCACTGCCAAAGAATTCGATGACATCACCCATTTCAGGTTGGAAGCCACGTCATTTCCTTCAATCGCCATGATAAACTTATAGTCCAAATGCTCTCGTATCGTTTTCTTGGGAGTCATCCACTCTTCCGGACATCCTTCATTCCGCCCTACCACTCCGCAGTCGCACAACGGGTTGCCAAAGAATTTTTCCAGGAAACAGGTCCGCAAGCGGCTCTGGCGAATCTTTCCCCGGAAAATGGCACAGTCTTTCTTTTCCCGGAATGGTTTCGCATCGTGCACAAACATAAAATGGCGCAGTTTGTCCAGCTTCAACACCACGGAATTCTGGTTATCAGCAGCCAGCAAACGACTTTTCACGACTGTAGGCACTTCCGGAGTGAAATACACATCACCCGGACAAAAATTCCATCGTAAAGTACGGGGGAACCAGCGAGTCACGTCATGTTGGTCAAAATAATAGGCTGTATGAAACATTTTTCGCCGATAATCGCCAATGGCTCCGGTATAATGAATCCAGCTTCGGTCACGGGTCAACTTATCCTCCGCTGATATATGCCAAGGCGACTGGATACGAATATAATAATCCACACGCTTCTGCATATACGCATAGTCCGGACGGCGACGTGCTTCAGCCAACATTCTCTCACGCCGGCTGCGATACCAAGCATTGGGTATCAACAATCCTGAAAAATTTTTTACAAAGTCAAGAAACTTGATTGGCTTTCCGCTTCGTAGCTTATATAGAATATTATCTGCCATGACTCTAAACTGTTATCAGTTAATAAAATGTTTCCAGACAAAGATAGTGCTTTTATGTGAATATCTTATATCTTTGCAAGAAGGAATGTAAAACTCTTTATCAAAGCATGATACACATAGCCTGCAACATAGACAGCAATTACGTACGCCATTGTGCGGTAACTCTTGTCTCACTATTTGAAAACAACCGGAAAGAACAAATCACTGCACATATTATAGCACGTGATTTGTCGGATGCAGAGAAAAAAATATTAATCGATTTGGCAGCCCCATACGGAAACCGGGTTTGTTTCTACGAACCAGACATCAAGCTGCTGGAAGGATTCACCATCCGCAAATTCAGTAAGCGTATTTCCATGGCTACTTATTATCGCTGTATTCTTTCCGAACTGCTTCCTGTTGATGTCGACCGTCTGCTCTACCTGGATTGCGACATCGTCATCGTGGGAGACATTTCTGAATATTGGAATACACCACTAAACGATGAAACAGGAGTGGCGGCCGTAGCCGATATGGGTTGCGATGACGCGGCCCGCTATGAAATTCTGAAATATCCCATGGAAGATTCTTACTTCAATGCCGGCGTACTTTTAATCAACCTCGATTACTGGCGTAAGAATGATGTGGCGCATGCTTGTGTAGATTACTTCCACAAGTATCCTGAACGTATCTTATTCAACGACCAGGACTTACTGAACAGCATCCTGCACAAGAATAAAATATTAGTGGACTTGAAATGGAATGTGCAAGATGCTTTTTATCGCCGTCCGAAACAAATGGATGAAGCCTGGAAAGAGAAATTCTCTGAGGTATTGAAGCATCCTGTCATTCTACATTACACCAACCGAAAACCGTGGGGATATGACAGCCAGCATCCTTTAAGGAAAGTCTATTTCCAATATCTTGATATGACTCCTTGGAAGGGGGAACGCATACTAAATAATCCTTTAGAACAAATAAAACGATTCTTCCGATTGTTGCCTTTCCGTATTCATCTAAGGAAAGCCAAATATGTAAATATCGAAGATATTTAAGAGTAAACATAAAGTTACAAATCAACTTTTGCTTCATTTATTTTCAACTATGGGTTATCAAATTTCGAAAACGAAACGCTTTTTCAGACGTGTAGAAGGATTCTTTTCTTTCTTCAAGCAACAATATATTCTCCACCACCTCATTACCAAAAGTGGAGGAAAAGAGATTATTTCAAAATACAAAAATCAGACTTGTGATTCTTGCGAGAATATTAATGCGACATCTCCTATCTGGGTATGTTGGTGGCAAGGAAAAGAAAACATGCCGGATATCGTAAAAGCCTGCTATAATTCTATCCAGAAACATGCGTGTAATCATCCCATAATTTTAATTACAGAAGAAAATTTCCGGGATTACATTAGTATGCCTGAATATATTATCAATAAACAGAAAGATGGATATATTGATATTACCCACTTTTCTGATATCCTTCGGATGATGCTTCTTGCCAAGCATGGAGGAATCTGGATGGATAGTACCTTATTAATTCCATCAAAACCAATCAACGAATTTATTCATCCAGGAGACAAATTCTGGAGTTGCCACCATAAACCCATTTACCACAATGTATCCCGTGGCGGCTGGGTCAGTTTTTTTGTTGCTTGTGGAAAAAAGAATCCACTCCCATCTATGATTGCTGATTTACATCTAAGTTATTGGAAAATACATAATAAGCTTATCAATTATCTATTATTGGACTATACATTCGCTATTGCACGAAAATATGTACCTGCCATAAGCCAAATGGTAGAGCAAGTCCCTATCACGACCATGGGGCCTTTGGGAAAATGCCTAAATGATGAATACTCAGAAGAAGAATGGAACAGTTTCTGTAAGAATTATGATTTTCACAAACTAACCTATAAAATTCAATTACAAAAAGTAACCTCTGAAGGAAAGAAAACTTTTTATGGACATATTCTGGAAGAGTTCCTAAATATTCCATCTTTATAACCCCTTCTTTTCTTCAAATCAAATAGAAAAAAGAGAAATTTGCTTCTAAAAAGTAAGAATATAATTTATTAATCCATTGTATTTAAGCTTGTTGATTCAATTATTATCTTTGCAAAACCAAAGTATAATAAAGTCAACATGATAAATCTTAGTACGCAAGTTTTAGAAGCACGAAAAATCCAATTATTATTACTTCAAGAATTATTAAAAGTTTGCAACGAACATAATCTCAAAATTTTTGCCGCATATGGCACATTATTAGGAGCAATACGTCATAAAGGGTTTATTCCTTGGGACGATGATATTGACATGGATATGCTCCGTCCAGATTATGACAAACTTGTATCCATTGCCTCAAAAGCATTTCAACCTCCTTTCTTTTTTCAAGAAGCCCATACGGATAAAAATTATTTCAAAGGACATGCACAACTCCGATATGACGGAACAACTGCTATACGACCTGATGATATGAACGCACCATTTCATCAAGGTATTTTTATTGACATTTTCGTAATGGACGCAGTACCGACATGTGACAGTAAAAAAGAAAAGCTTATCAAAGAAACAAGAAACATATTTGCTTATTTACGCAACAAGCACAAATATAACCCTCACAATCCCATAAAAAAAATAGAACGCTTTTTTCGTTGGAGACAATTTCTACATACACCCGACATTGAATTGTATGATAGATTCGAAAATATGTTCCGCCAATATAAACTAGAAGAATGTGCTCAAGTAGGCCCTTTATCACTAACTCCATATAGTACCAATAGTTATCACAGAAAAGAATGCTATGCCGATACACTTTGGGGGCCTTTTGAGCATCTCCAGATTCCAATTCCGGTTGAATATCATGAAATTCTAAGTGAAGAATTCGGACCAAACTATATGACTCCCATCCAGGCTCCTAATTCGCATGGAACACTTCTGATTGATGCTCACATGTCATATATAGATTATATAAAGAAAAACAAACCCACCCTATCACAAAAGATTAAAAATAAAATCCGAAAAAAGATTCGGAAACTCAAAGCATTAGGGAAGTAAAAAGTCCTAAATCAGAAGGCTAATTAAAACGCCCGCCAAGAAACCAAAGTGAACATAAGAACAATGAAAAAAGTAATTACTTATGGAACATACGACTTGTTCCATCAAGGCCATTATAACCTCCTTAAACGCGCAAAGGAATTGGGGGACTATCTTATAGTGGGTGTCACCACAGATAATTTCGACCTTGAAAGAGGTAAAATGAACACATGCAACAATGTGATGGAACGCATTGAAGCGGTAAAAGCTACAGGACTTGCCGATCAAATAGTAATAGAAGAATACCGGGGACAGAAGATTGAAGACATTCAAAAATACGGTGTAGATATCTTTGCAATTGGCTCAGACTGGGAAGGCTATTTCGATTATCTAAGTGAATTCTGTCAGGTAATATACCTTCCGCGAACTCAAGGAATCTCATCTACTCAACTTCGTAAGGAGCGTACCGTTGTCAATATCGGCATGATCGGCACAGGAAGCATTGCATCCCGTTTTGTTCCAGAATCAAAAAATGTGAACAGTGCAGTTATTTCTGCTGTATATAATCCCAATATAGATGAGAATATTTTATTCTGCCACAAATTCCAGATTCCTGTAATGGCTCATAACCTTGAAGAATTATATACGAACTGTGATGCTGTATACATTGCTTCGCCTCATTATACCCACTACGAATATACCAAATCAGCACTAATAGCAGGAAAGCATGTTTTATGTGAAACCCCATTTGTATTCAGTAGAACACAAGCAGAAGAACTCTATACCATTGCAGAGAAAAGAGGTTTACATCTTCAGGTGGCTCTTAAAACAGCCTACTGTCCGGCCTTTGGTCATTTATTTTCATTACTTAAATCTGGCGTAATAGGCGAGATTGTGGAAGTAAATGCATCTGTAACTACCTTAACCGATGAAAATTCAGAAAAGCTGAACAGCAAATTCCTAGGTGGTAGTATAAGTGAAAATGCTTGCTTCCCTTTACTACCAATCTTTAAATTTCTGGGAACAGATTTCCGCGACATCCACTTTTATTCAAAAATGAAAAATGATGTAGACATGTTCACTAAAGCCGTATTTCGTTACGACCATGCCGTAGCATCCTTTCAGGTTGGACTCGGAGTAAAGACTGAAGGCTCTATGACCATTGCGGGAACTAAAGGCTATGTATATGTACCGGCCCCATGGTGGAAGACCGACTACTTTGAAGTTAGATACGAAGACCAAAATAAAAACAAAAAATACTTTTATCCATATGTCGGCGAAGGCTTACGCTATGAAATAAAAGACTTTATTGCTGCCATTTTAACAGACGGATACTATTTTAATAAAGTATCAAAGGAAGAAAATCTTATGATGGCCCAGGTACAGGAAATGTATATAAACAATCAAAATGTATATAAATTATAAATCAAGTATGATAAACTTTACAGTAGGTCCCGTACAATCAAGTGATGCTGTACGTGCCATTGGTGCCGAACAAGTTCCATATTTTAGAACCGCAGAATTCTCTGAAACAATGTTAGAGAACGAACGTCTTATTAAAAAATTTGCTCATGCTTCTGATGATAGCAAAGTGGTATTTATGACTTGTTCCGGCTCTGGCGGTATGGAAACTGCAATTATTAATTGCCTCACCAAAAAAGATAAAGCACTAGTTATCAACGGTGGAAGCTTTGGAGAACGCTTCGTGGAATTACTTACTTTACACGAAATACCTTTTACAGAAATAAAATTAAAACATGGGAAAGCCTTAAAGTATGAACATCTAGCTGAATATGAAGGCAAAGGTTATACAACCTTCCTTATGCAAAAACATGAGACTTCTACAGGTGTACACTATGATATTAATCTTGTATCAGAGTTCTGCAAGCGTAATGGCTGCTTTCTAATCGTAGATACTATTTCAACCTTCCTCTGTGACCCATTCGACATGACAGAGACTGGCACAGGTGTAATGATAACAGGCAGCCAAAAGGCGCTAGCTTGTGCCCCAGGAATTGCAGTTATAATATTAGCTCCATCAGCTCTTGAGCGCATCAATAAGACAAAATGCTGCTGCCAGTATCTCGATCTTAAGCTTGCTTTAAAAAACATGAAAAGAGGACAGACCCCTTGGACTCCTGCCGTAAGCATTCTTCGTCAGATCAATGTCCGTTTAAAAGAAATTGAAGCTAATGGCGGTGAAGAAACTGAAATTGCACGTTGCGCAGATTTGGCTAAATATTTCCGCTACAAGCTAATAGAAAATAAACTTCCTTTTGAGATTACAAGTGAAAGTCTTAGCAATGCTGTCACACCTTTACACCCTACCACACAGTCAGCTTACGAAATTTTCCTTAAAATTAAAAATGAGTATGGAATGTGGGTATGCCCAAATGGTGGGAACATGAAGGACACAATCTTCCGTGTAGGTCACATCGGCTATCTACAAAAAAAAGATTACGACAAACTAATAGCAGCATTTATTGATTTAAGAGAAAAGAAATTTATCTAAATAGTTATACAATATCCAATAACAACGGACAGAAGATTCTGTTATTATTTTAACAATGTCAAGAAAGGAAAAGCCAACTTACTCTCAATGTTTGAATTATGAGATAGTTGGCTATTTTTATCTTATTCAGGAATACCTGCACAAAAAATAAAAGGCTTTATAGCTATAGCAGGATTTTTAGTAACTACCCCCCTGCTTAAATATATCCTGAGTAGAATCAAGGAAGATATTCTATATCAGGATTAAACGAGAGTCCATCCAGACATCCTCGTTTAATTGAATGTATAAACTGTTCTCTTCCTTCTTGCGACGAACGTCGGTTTAACCGTACCATACATACTCGATACTTATTCAATACGGAAAAGAAAAATACGATTTTATTTACCTGCTTTCTTTTAATATAACAACTATTACGAATAGAATAATAAAAACGCCAAGCCATATTTGCCGGAGCTTTGTCGATAGAAGGAGAATAATTAGTAACCGTTTTATGACAGACAATGCTATTTGGAGCATAAAAACAAGGATATGAATTTGCTATACGCAGTGTATATTCCAAATCATCACACCAAATAAAAAACTCCTTAATGGGTAAGCCCAACTCATAAACAGCCTTTGTATTTACTAAAATTGATACAAATGAAGCCAAATTACAGCGTATGCCTAAGGCTCCATTATGCTCAACCTTACATTGTACTCCATCCTTATAAATTAAAGATGCTTTATTCATGATATGAGGCTTTCCGTCTGTCCAATTTACCTGACTACAAACAAATCCTACATTTTCATCTAATGAAGTAACCTTTACCAGCTCTTCTAAGGCAGTAGAGGAAGGAATCGTATCATCATCCATTAACCACGTATAATCACATCCTTCCAATACCGCAGTTTTAAGTCCTAATGAAAAACCGCCAGCACCACCAATATTTTCTTGGGAATGAATAATCAGATACCTCGTATCTGTCAAACTATCTAGAAACTCAGATGTTCCATCCGTAGAACAATTATCTACAATCACAATCCGCTGAATTGGATAAGTCTGATTTTCCAATGCAGATAAACATTCTTTTAATAAAGAAAGTCGATTATAGGTTACAACAACACAATTTATTTTCATAGCCACATTTTTTATTTATTATCCTCTTTCCACTTTAACCATTCTTCTTTCGTCCGTTTCCAACGCTTGTGTGTCCACAACCAATACTCTGGCACCTGGCGAATCGTCTCTTCCAGCAGACGCGCATACTGGTCTGTCAAGGAATAATCCGGATATTCTTTCGGATGAAGCGTCATCAAACGGAAAGTAGCCTGATAATATCCTTTTCTCACGCGCTTCACATCCACATAATACAAGGCCGCGTCTACCTGTTTGGCAATACGCTCTGCCCCGATAAAGAAAGAGGTCTCATGATTCAGGAAGGTAGTCCAATGGTTCATGTTTTCCCATTTTGGAAGCTGGTCGGAGATAAAGCCAATCATCACCTTCTTTTCCTGCCCGCGTAAAGTCAGGATACGCCGCAGGGTATCTTTCATCAAGATCGATTCTCCACCAAACTTTCCTCGCAAACGTAGAAAAAGTTCATCAAAGGCCTGATTATAAATGCGGTGATAAATCTGACCTCCATACATATCCGGAATCCAACCACTCAACGAAGCAATGTATTCCCAATTGCAATAATGTCCTAAATACAAAAAACAAAATTTTTTATTCTCCTTTTCCAGATCAGCACGAACTTCATCCAAATTCGTAAACACCATACGACGCTTCATCTCTTGTTTTGAAATGGAAAACAATTTAATCACCTCCATCAGGTAATCACAGAAGAAATGATAGAACCGACGTTCGATATCCTCTCTTTCTTTCTGACTCTTCTCTGGGAAACATTCTTCCAACTGCCGCTGAACCACCTTCCGACGATATTTAATCCAATGAAACAAGGGGAAGAACAGCAAGTCGGATATGAAATAAAGTAGCCTCAACGGAAGCAGGGACAACAGATACAGGAAGAAAAACAATATACGGTATACAAACTTCATCAGGACATTGAATTATAATTCAGGACAAAGCTACAAAAAATCTACCATCCTCTCCCTACGGAAACTTCATTTTTTACAGAAAGGATGGCGTACCTATGGTATTTTGCACTATCTTTGCAAAATACAAGTAGTTACATTTTATGAAAGAATTCTTCCAACTCATGCGGCGATTCGTATCGCCCTATAAAAAGTATGTCTGCTGGGCCGTTCTTCTGAATATACTATCAGCCATCTTCAATGTATTTTCTTTTTCACTCCTGATTCCCATCCTGAACATCTTGTTCAAAACAGATGCACAAGAAAAGGTGTATCAATACATGGACTGGGAATGGACGGTGGACTCACTGAAAGAGACGGCAATCAATAATTTCTACTATTATGTCAATCAGCTGATTGACTCTTTCGGTCCCTCTACCACCCTGTTGTTCCTCGGGCTGTTTCTGGCCGGTATGACGTTCCTAAAAACGGCTTGTTATTTCGGGTCGACAGCGGTCATGGTACCCCTGCGTACCGGTATCGTACGCGACATACGCACGATGGTCTATACCAAGGTGACCTACCTTCCTTTAGGTTTCTTCTCGGAAGAGAGAAAAGGGGATATCATCGCCCGAATGAGTGGGGATGTGGCAGAAATCGAGAACTCCATCACCAGTTCACTGGATATGCTGCTGAAAAATCCTATTTTGATCATTTCCTATTTCACTACCTTGATGATTATCAGCTGGCAGCTGACCTTATTTACCATCCTCGTTTTGCCTACCATGGGATGGCTGATGGGAAAAATCGGGCGTAAACTGAAAAGACAGTCTCTCGACGCGCAGGAAAAATGGGGAGAAACGATGTCACAGTTGGAAGAAACACTGGGAGGATTGCGGGTAATCAAGGCTTTCACTGCCGAAGAAAAGATGATTAACCGCTTCAACAAATGCAGCAACGAATACCGAGACGCCACCAGCCGGGTATCCATCCGTCAGGCATTGGCGCATCCGATGAGCGAATTCCTCGGTACGGTACTCATCGTATTTGTATTATGGTTTGGAGGTTCCCTGATTTTGGGCAACAACTCTTCCATCGATGCCTCTACCTTCATTTATTATATGGTGATTCTTTACAGCATCATCAATCCGCTGAAAGATTTCTCCAAGGCCAGCTACATGATTCCGCGTGGACTAGCTTCCATGGAACGTGTAGACAAGATTCTGAAGGCACCCAACAATATCGTGGAGAAAAAGAACCCGCAGCATCTGTCTTCCTTGAACCAGGATATCCAGTTCAATCATATTTCTTTCAGCTACAACGGACAGACCCAGGTGCTGAACGACATCAACCTCCGCATCCAGAAAGGAGAAACCATTGCTCTGGTAGGACAAAGCGGTTCCGGGAAATCCACGCTGGTAGACCTGCTTCCCCGTTTCCACGATGTGCAAGGAGGAGAGATTCTGATTGATGGAGTTAATATCAAGGACGTATCCATCAGCGACCTCCGTTCACTCATCGGCTATGTGAACCAGGAAGCCATCCTATTCAACGACAGCTTCTATAACAACATCACGTTTGGAGTGGACAATGCGACCAAGGAACAGGTGATAGAAGCGGCCAAGATTGCCAATGCCCACGACTTCATCATGGAGTCGGAACACGGGTACGATACCAACATCGGTGACCGGGGATGCCGCCTTTCCGGAGGACAACGCCAGCGTATCTCCATCGCACGGGCCATTCTGAAAAACCCGGCCATCTTGATATTGGATGAAGCGACTTCCGCCCTCGATACCGAAAGCGAACGACTGGTACAGGAGGCGCTGGAACGGCTGATGAAAACCCGAACCACCATCGCCATCGCCCACCGCTTGTCGACCATCAAGAATGCCAACCAGATTTACGTGCTCTACGAAGGTAAAATTGTGGAAAGCGGAAAACACGAAGAGTTGTTGGCTCAAAACGGATACTACAAGCGATTGAACGATATGCAGGCACTATAAAAGTCACCCGGCTGGAAGAAGTGATAAGTTCCCTCCCAGCCGGGTGTATTTTTTCAATCTGACAGAGTTCAATATTTCCCGAGTTTCTCATGAATACCGTCACAATAGGCCTTCCAGAATTTACCGACATCTTTCAGGCTATAGACATCCTTAAACGGACAGGTCAGCAAAGCCACCAGCCAATAGCCTAGCATCCCATTAAATCCCCGCAAGTATCTCACTCCCCAGTTTCGTCCGTAATGATGATTCAAATAGGTCGAGTTACGCACCTGATAGAAACGCTTCCATTTCTTCTTCTTGCTCCGTTCCTCCCAATTGTCATTGGAAAAGAACTTTTCCTTATCCATCAAGGCAGAAGGGATATACAGAATACGGAATCCGGCCAATACCGTCCGCAGGCAATAATCCGTATCATCACAGAAAATAAACAGTTCCTTGTTGGGCAGCCCAATCTTTTCTACCGCCTCGCGCCGGATACACAATCCTTCGAAGGCAGTTCCACAAATCTCCACCGGTGCATTGACTACCTGTTTCTTCAATTTCTGCTGATACATGGAGGCAAACGGATTTGTCAGGTTTACCCGCTGAAAATCATTGGTAAAAATCTGTCCCTCCATCAGCCGGCGAGGAGCCAGGATACCCACATGCGGTTCTGTCATATAAGGTAAAAGATGCTCCATACAGTCGGTCCGTGGAAAGACATCATCGTCCATGCACCATATCCATTCCGCACCCGCCTGATAAGCATACTCAATACCCCGATGGAATCCGCCGGACCCACCCACATTCTCCTGATGAATTACAGTAAGGTCCTGCTGGGTATCCAGCCACTCGGCAGTGCCGTCCGTACTTCCATTGTTTACTACCACAATGGAAGACACGGGAGTATTTGCACGTAGACAGTGGATGTTGCGTTTCAACAGCTCCCTCCGGTTGTAAGTCACCACTACAGCTACTATTTTCATATCTCCGTCGTTCTTTAGTAAAGTCCGTCAATCTTTCCCGGTTGGGTACTCCGATAGGCCACCATCAGTTTATAACATGCCTCCGGGTCAAAGCCCCGGTCTTTGGCATACGCCTCGGCCAAGACCCTGTGCATGTGGGGAGTAGCCGGAAGTCGTTCCAGGTTCTTGCAGCCTGCTTTCATGTCCAGCGGACCGATATCCATGCGGTTCAAATCGACAATTTCAATCTTTATCCCTTCCGGTGTCTGCCCAAACAGAATATTGCCCCGTCCATAATCTTTATGCGCATAGCCATGATTATGCAACCGGGCTGTGACGTGTCCCACCGCAGCAAGTACCTCGTCTTCGTACGGGAACTTGCGTTTAAACAGTTCTTCATACGTATAGGGACAGTCGGAAGCAAAGGTCACATAGTAACTGCGGTCGAACTGTAATCCTTTCCGGATATTCAGATAACCGACCGGACGAGGAGTACCCACTCCAATGTCCAGCAGCATCTTCGCATGCACAAAAGAACGTTTGGCCTTTGAAGGACGAAATACGCCATACACCCAACGGTTGATAATATTGGGAGTACGAAAAGATTTCACCACAAGTTCCTTACCGTCATACGTCATTTTCCGCAATTCATTCCGTCCTTTATGTATGACAGTTCCCTCACCTTTCTCAAAACGCTCCGGTATAGAAAGCATGAACGCTCTGAAAGACTCACATTCGGAACTAAGAACCAAGGTCTGATGATTAATGAAACTCATAAATGCACATTTAACTAAATCTTATCCAACCCTTTCGTAAACTTCAACCAATAGTATTTCAAGGGATTCTTGTATTTCAACTGTTTCCATGGCCGGCTTCCGTGCGGGCGATGCCATACCGGCAATACCGTAAACAAATAATTCTGAAAACCTTTTTTCAAGGCTTCGTGAGAAATGGTCACATCGTACCAATTCTTCGAGGCATCCAGCTGATGGAAGTCGAACTTCCGCAAAAAATCCAATGTCAGCAAGGAGCAACAGAAACTGCAATGCTTCTTTTCAGCATAAATCTTGTTCTCATTTCCTTTGGCATGCAGATAAGGATAATTGATGACACCTGCCTCGTCGGTAGTGACAGCAGCTGCAATGGCACAGTCCGGACGTGCCACAGCCCCGTCGAACAAGCCCTGCAAGGTATTCTTCTTCACCACTACATCCGACTCCACAATCAACAGTCCGGCCTTTGCTTCAATGGCCTCCTTTTGTGCCATCTGCAATACCAGCAAGTAATTGGGGGAAGGATGGTCTGTCAAATCCGACAGATTCACCAGGCGGAAGCCCAGCTGCTTCGCATTTTCTTCCAGTATCTTCGTATTTTCTGGGGTACTGAAATCATTATACACGGTATAGGTATAAGGTACCTTTATTTCAGAATCCAGGATGGCCTTTATTGTTTCCAATGTAAATTCAATGGAATCCTTGACAGGAGTAATAATATGCAGACTTTCCATTATTAATCAGTTAATAAATATTTGAGTTCACTAAATTCACAAGTATCTTTACAGAAATTCTTAATAATTCCTTTTAAGAAATTAAGACTGTACGCTTTCTTACCATAAGTCTTTACAATCATTATCCGTTTGTCAAGCACCAAACAGATTCACTCAGATAATCGGCAACCATATTGTTTCATCATCACTATCTTATAGGGCAAAGATAGAAATAAAATAAGATTTACATCGCATTGTCTTCAATTTAGTATTCCATTTCATCAAAAGTATATACATTTGCAACCTTCAAAAACAGGCTGACTAAAACTAACACAAAAATGAAAGTAATCGTAGACAACAAGATACCTTATATAAAAGGCCTCATTGAAACATTAGCAGACGAAGTCATTTATCTTCCCGGAAAAGATTTCACTCCGGAAGTGGTCAAAGAAGCAGATGCCCTGATTATCCGCACTCGTACACTCTGTAACCGCCAGCTACTGGAAGGCAGTAAGGTACAATTCATCGGAACAGCCACCATCGGCTTCGACCACATCGACACAAAATACTGTCAGGAAGCCGGCATCACATGGAGCAACTGCCCCGGATGCAATGCCGGAGCCGTAGAACAATATGTACATGCCGCCTTGCTGTTGCTGCAACAGGAAAAAGGGCTCCAACTGAAGGGAGCCTGTCTGGGCATCGTCGGTGTGGGACACGTAGGCGAACGCATCCGTCGAATGGCAGAACGCATCGGTATGAAAGTGCTTCTGAACGACCCTCCACGAGCCGATGCAGGCGAACAAGGGTTCACTTCACTGGACACACTGGCTGAGCAATGCGACATCCTGACCTTCCACACCCCTTTGATTCGGGAGGGGAAATACCAGACCTTCCACCTGGCCGACCGGACTTTCTTCCAGAAACTACAAAGAAGGCCTTATCTTCTCAACACCTCGCGTGGAGAAGTAGTAGAAACAGAAGCCCTACTGGAAGCCTTAGATACAGGAACCGTGACTGAAGCCGTGATTGACGTGTGGGAAAACGAGCCACACATCAGTCAGGAACTGCTCAACAAGGTCTTCATCGGTACCCCTCACATTGCTGGTTATTCTGCCGACGGAAAAGCCAATGCCACCCGCATGGTATTGAAAGCGTTCTGCCACTTCTTCCATAAACCGTCCAACTTTCACATTGTGCTGCCAACATCTTCCAATGCATTCTCTGAAAATGAAAATCTACGAATACTCCAGCTGTACAACCCACTGAAAGACTACGAAACCTTACGGACAAATCCGGAACACTTCGAACAGTTACGTGGAGATTATCCACTACGAAGAGAATAGGAAACAAAACAGGCAGTCGTGCACAGAATGTATAAAATTGTGCAAAGGAGAAGCATTTATTTGCCCGAATATTTGTTTAAAAGCAGAAATATTTATTCCTTTGCAGCGAAAAATCAATAAATTACATTATTTATAAACTTAAAAAATTAGAATTATGTCTGAAATCGCATCAAAAGTACAGAAAATTATTGTAGATAAATTGGGTGTAGAAGAATCAGAAGTTGTTCCAACTGCTAGCTTCACTAACGATTTGGGTGCTGACTCTTTGGATACAGTAGAATTGATTATGGAATTCGAAAAAGAATTCGGAATCTCTATTCCTGACGATCAGGCAGAAAAAATCCAGACTGTAGGCGATGCTATCTCTTACATCGAAGCTAACGCAAAATAATTAATTCTACCCTATGGAATTAAAAAGAGTGGTAGTAACAGGTCTTGGTGCGTTGACCCCCGTAGGCAATACTGTTCCGGAATTCTGGAACAATCTGCTCAATGGCGTCAGCGGGGCAGGACCTATTACTCATTTTGATGCGTCGAAATTCAAGACTCAGTTCGCTTGTGAAGTGAAGAACTTCAACGCAGCCGACCACATCGACCGTAAAGAAGCCCGTAAGATGGACCTTTACACACAGTATGCGGTGACAGCTGCCAAAGAAGCAGTAACTGACGCAGGTATTGACGTAGAAAAAGAAGATTTGGATAAAGTCGGAGTGATTCTTGGTGTTGGAATCGGAGGTATTCATACTTTCGAGGAAGAAGTGGCTGGTTACGAAAAGACCAAAGACACCATCGGACCGAAATTCAACCCGTTCTTTATTCCCAAGATGATTGCGGATATTGCTTCCGGACAGATTTCCATCTTGTATGGCTTCCATGGACCAAACTTCACCACTACTTCGGCATGTGCGTCTTCTTCCAATGCCATAGCTGATGCATTCAACTATATTCGCTTGGGAAAAGCCAACATCATTGTAACAGGCGGTGCTGAAGCAGCCATCTTCCCCGCAGGGGTAGGCGGTTTCAACGCCATGCATGCCTTGTCTACACGCAACGATGATCCTACACATGCTTCACGTCCGTTCAGCGCAAGCCGTGACGGATTTGTAATGGGAGAAGGTGCGGGATGCCTGATTCTTGAAGAATTGGAACACGCAAAAGCTCGTGGCGCAAAGATTTATGCAGAACTGGCGGGTACGGGTGCGTCTGGCGATGCTTATCATTTAACAGCCTCTCATCCCGAAGGTCTGGGTGCGAAACTGGTTATGAAAAGTGCATTGGAAGACGCTGGTATGAAACCGGAAGACATCGACTATATCAACGTACACGGAACTTCTACTCCGGTAGGTGATATTTCAGAAGTGAAAGCTATCAAAGACTTGTTTGGCGAACATGCCTACAAACTGAACATCAGTTCCACCAAGTCTATGACCGGACACCTTTTGGGAGCAACAGGTGGCGTAGAAGCAATTGCATGTGTACTTTCTGTGAAAAATGACATTGTTCCTCCGACCATCAACCACGAAGAAGGCGATAACGATGAAAACATCGACTATAACCTGAACTTCACGTTCAATAAAGCACAGCAGCGTACTGTACGTGCCGCATTGAGCAACACCTTCGGATTTGGCGGACACAATGCATGTGTAATCGTTAAAAAATACACTGAATAAACTGTGTTTAGCAATATACTAGATAAGATAAGACTCCTTTTTCGCAAGGATAAGGAGTCTTATCTTTGTTTTTATAAGATGCTGGGATTCTATCCACGAAACATCGAAATCTACCAGCAGGCTCTCTTGCACAAATCTTCTTCAGTAAAGGCCAAAGGCCGACTGCTCAACAACGAGCGGCTAGAGTTCCTGGGAGATGCCATCCTGGATGCTGTAGTGGCAGACATCGTGTACAAACGGTTTGAGGGAAAACGGGAGGGATTTCTGACCAATACACGCTCTAAAATCGTACAAAGGGAAACACTAAACCGAATTGCGGTACAAATCGGACTGGACAAGTTGATTAAATACACCACCCGACAGTCGTCACACAATAGTTACATGTGCGGCAATGCGTTTGAGGCACTCGTAGGGGCCATCTACCTGGACAGAGGATACGAAACCTGCAAATTCTTCATGGAAGAACGTATTATCAAGCCTTATCTGAACCTCGATAAATTGTCGCGCAAGGAGGTTAACTTCAAGTCGAAACTGATTGAATGGGGACAGAAAAATCGGTTTCTAATTGAATTCAATCTTCTGGAACAATCAGTTGATGAACAACAAAATCCGGTATTTGAAACCCAGGTAATGGTGGAAAATATACCGGCTGGACAAGGAAGAGGATATTCCAAAAAGGAATCACAGCAAGAAGCTGCTCATGAAACATTGAACAAAATCAAGAACGACCCTCAGTTCATTGATACCATATTCGCGGAAAAAGCGGCCCGCGAGCAGACAGCCGCTCATGAAAACGAATCTTCTTCCACAGAAGCATCGCTCTCCCCTGCTCTTCTCACAACAGCAGAAGAAGAATTGAAAGTGGAAGAGAATACGGAAAAATACGATGATGTAGAACGCATCATTGCCGAAGCTGAAGAAGCGGCCTTCCAAATCACAGAAATCACGGAAGAGACTGAAGCGAAAGAAGAAAAGCCTGCTCTTCAATAAGATTCAGTTGCGAAAGCAAACGGCATTCCAACTCACAAAAAATCCTCAACTACCCACACGAAATAGTTGAGGATTTTTGTATACCTTCTCATCGACAAACGACTTCTCGACAGCAGGCTATTTTTTCACTATAGAAGTCAGCGGATGCCGGTTCCCTTTGATATCCGTTAAGAAAGCTTTGGCTGAGCCAAAATTCAGATACATATCTAAACGTACCGGCAAATGGTTGCGATCGTCTGTTATATAAAAAGTAATAACCTCTTTTTCCTTTTTCTCTTCACCTACATATTCCACCAACGAGAAAACCAAACAACGGTAAGTTATTCCGTTTTCAGCTTTATAGTTCTCTTTGCGCCGATAAATTAACGTCTGTTTCTCTACTTCCCTTCCAGTTGCCATAGAAAAAAGTATCTTCTGCCCGGGTCTGTAACCGGCAGGATCATACGAACGAGCCTGCAAAAGAATACTCAACATATCGTATACACACACCGGCATCTCATCATGATGCTTGTCGGTGTTCCCCCGCAACGTGCGCTGCTGGTCCACTATACATTTTCCGTTCTGATAACTGAAATGTACTTCGTCCACCGTATAACGTTTGCCTTCCTCAGCCCCTTTCCGAAAATACAAAGGAACAAGATCTTCCGAGGTGATACAGGTCAGTGTGTCGCGCATCTTGAAGAAAAAGTCAATTTTCTTGTTTGTATACGACTGCAAGTCGGTCTTCAGGCAGGGCATACCTTTATATTTTGTTTCATTAACCGTCATCTTTGCCCATCCCGCGTTAATCCAGACAAATTTCCAGTTAAATTTCAACTCATAAGAAAGTGTCTCTCCCGGCTTGATTGCATCATTTACTGCCCCACACTGTGCGTTGGCTGCCACCCCTCCTGCCAGAAGGAATAGGCAAAGAATCAGTTTTTTTATCATGTTTTTCCTAGTTTACGAGCCCGCTCCTTGTTACGGTCTTTAATTTTCTTGGCCTCATCAGGCTTCTGTTTCTTTATCTCGTCCAATTTCTGCTTATCGAGTGGAAGGGCATGTATATCCCACGTCTCTTCAAACTCGAAATTGGCTTTCATCTCCCATACTTTCGGGAAATAGAATACTTCTTCCGGCTGCCGTTTCTCTTCATAATTACCAGTATCCCACACTCCGTTGTTGTTATCGTCATTGAACAGACGGATATAATACTTCGTGCTGGGCTGAAGAAAATAGAAATCACATGTTTTCTTGTCTGTCACCGACTGTTGGCGGACAACCCCGTCACTTCCATTCAGCAACTGTACAATAGCATGAGGACCGGCTCCCACAATATTCAGATACAGCGTACCATACTCTTCCAGTGTTTTCACCTTCAACTGATTTTCCACCTTATTGGAGTATAGTCCATAAATTCCTTTTATTCCCAACGAATCAATCTTCAATTGATATTCCCTTCCCGGCTGCCAATCGGCCAAAATCTGATACTGACGAGGGGCAACTGAATCCTTCATCAGAATAAAAGGAATATCCTCCCATAGAGAATCTACCTTGATGGCCATGTGTATGGCCGCGGTATCGATGTATTCCACTGGCTCTTCAAATTTCAAACCAATATTTCGGTTCAAATCCAGGCTGGAAGGAGCATCGACCGTCATGGAAAGGAATTTCGGTTCTACCTTTAACGTATCACCTTTCTTCTCACGTTTTTTTCTTTCCTTTACTTCTTTTTTCATGGCTTCTTCGGCCAAAGCCATACGCCGCTTCTTGTCTATTTTGTTCACCATACGTAACGTATCGGTTTTCGGAACCAACTGTCCCAACGTATCTGTGGCCAAATAGTCCATTTGAAAAGTCAGCGTATCTCGTTCACACATCACCGTATCCTTAATCCAATAGCGGATAGTATCATTGCGCGGGTTACTCTCGATTACAAAGGCATCTTTCTCGTCGAAATCCAACCCTTTAATCGTAGGCAACGTATCTGCCTTCGCACTGAAATACAAAGAAAAGCGATTCAGTTGTTCCCGTTCGCTCTTCACCAGATACTGCATCGGATTTTCTTCCTTGAACGAACGCAAGATCAGGTTATCCGGCAAAAAACGCGTGTAATGCACCTCATAAATCGTATCATAGGCCAAGGTGTCCAGTTCATTCCACACGGTATCCTGACGGACATCCGGACGCATATCGGGAATCACCAGCGAATCTTGAAAGGCAATCGCCTCCGTTTTCGAATCGAACAAATAATTCTGGTTACCGTCCATCAAAGCGTAAACACGATACTTTCCTGGGGCCACTCCACGAATCGTGAAATGTCCACGGCTGTCGGTTCTTGAAATACGGTCGAAAGGCAATTTTACAAACGCACTATCCTCCAGGTTCTTGTGAAGTCCTACCTGAATACCTTTTACCGGTTCCAGATTCTCTGCATTCAGCACCGTACCCGAAACTTCCATCGTATCGATATGCGCACCGGTAGAAAATGCATAAGCAAAATTGCCTAGCGGATTGTCTTCATTATTATCCAAAATAGCGTCTCCAAAGTCAACTGTATAAGTCGTATTTTCACGCAAACTGTCAAAGAACTCCACCAATACCCGGTGACCACTCACTTTCACTTCTGGAGCCTCTTTTTGCGGAGGCGAAATAATCACCTTTTCTGAAGGTTTGTCCAGCTTGATATATTCATCAAATTCAATGGAAATCTTCTTTCGCTTGTTGTTCGTGGCATTGGGTTCCGGAGTCGCACGCACAAACTTGGGCGGCGTCTCATCATAAGGACCTCCATCGGGCATGCCTGTACTTGCACAAGCATAAAATCCGATAATCACCAACAAAAAAGCAATATACTTAGGAATCGGTTTCATCTACAATCAGTTATTCAATTTCAACATTTCTTCAATGTACTCACGACTGTTGCTCAGACGGGGAATCTTATGCTGCCCGCCCAACTTGCCTTTCTGCTTCAGCCAGTCATGAAACAACCCCTGACGGGCGACAATTATCTCCAATTTCTGTAACGTAATGTCTTTATGCCGTTTAGCCTCATAATCCGAATTAATCTCCTGTAAGGCAGTATCAAGTACCTGCGTAAATTTCTCCAGTGAATCCGGCATTACACTGAATTCAATCAACCATTGGTGACGACATTTGGCATTGGCATCCATGAACACCGGCGCTGCCGTATATTCCAGCACCTGCGCCCCCGTTTCCTTGCAGGCACGCTCCAGCCCCTTTTCGGCATTGTCTACCATCAGTTCTTCCCCAAATGCATTGATAAAATGCTTGGTACGCCCCGAAATAATAAATTTATAAGGATTCTTCTGCGTGAATTTCACTGTATCACCGATGATGTATCGCCATAAACCACACGACGTACTGATGACCATTGCATAATTGCGTCCCACTTCCACACCCCAAAGCGGCACAATGGCCGGATTCGGTTTGTCGATGTCTTCCAGCGGAATGAACTCATAGAACACATCATAGTCAATCATCAGCAGCATGGACGGGTCGTGCAGGTCGCTCTGCAAGCCGAAGAAACCTTCGCTGGCATTGTATGTTTCCATGTAGTGCATCTTGTCGGAAGGAATCAACTGCTTGTATTGCTCACGATAAGGAGTAAAACACACCCCCCCATGGAAGAACACTTCCAGATTAGGCCACACCTCGTTCAAGTGTTTGGCACCGGTTTTCTCCAAAATACGATGTATCACAGCCAGCATCCATGAAGGTACACCCGACAAATTGGTCACATTCTGATGAATCGTCGTATCCGCTATGCGTTCCACTTTCTCTTCGAACTCGCTCAGCAGTGCAATCTCCTTCTTCGGTACCCGAATCAAGTTGACCAATGGATTGATATTCTGAATCAAAATGGCCGACAAATCACCCACCAGACTGTCTTTCACGTTGTAATTCGGACTGTGACTTCCACCTAGAATCAATCCTTTCCCCGAAAAGAAACGACTTTCCGGATTTTCCCGCAAATAAAGTGCCACTGCATCGGTTCCCCCGCGATAATGAATTCCCTTTAAGCCCTCCGGACTGACGGGAATAAACTTGCTTTTATCGTTGGTCGTACCCGACGACTTGGCATACCAGATAACCTTACCCGGCCAAAGCACATCTTTCTCTCCATGCCGCATACGGTCTACATATCCTTTCACATCCTCATACGTCTGCACGGGAACCCGCTGAAAGTCCGTATAATTCTGGATATGGCTATAGTCATATTTAGTTCCCCACTCTGTAGTGGAAGCTTTCTGTATCAGTTTTCGGAATACGCAAGCCTGAATCTCTTCAGCTTTAGTCCCATACAAATCAATTTTTCTCTGTCTGGGAGCGAAAATCTTTCCTATTAACTTCGTTGAATTCATTCGTTCTTAAATTTCAAATCCTTGTGTGTGACGCATGCAAAGGTAGATTTTTTCTGCCTAATTCGACAGTATGAGACATTATTTTTTCCTCCTACATAACAAATATACAGTTTTTTCTTACCTTTACCACACTAATTATTAATACAGCAAAACATGAAGATAGGAATCTTGACTTCAGGCGGCGACTGTCCTGGCATAAATGCTACAATCCGAGGAGTTTGCAAGACAGCCATCAATCATTATGGAATGGAAGTGTATGGTATTCACAGCGGCTTCCGTGGACTGCTGGACAACGATATCATCCCTATGGACGAAAGTTCACTTACTGGACTGCTTAATCTGGGAGGAACCATTCTGGGCACCTCACGCGAAAAACCGTTCAAAAAGAAGGGGACTGCCGTCGCGGAAGACAAACCTGCTATCCTGCTGCAGACTATCCACGACCGGCAACTGGATTGCATCGTGTGCATCGGAGGAAACGGAACTCAGAAAACGGCAGCCAAACTGGCAGAAGCAGGAGTCAATGTAGTCAGTATTCCTAAGACCATCGACAACGACGTATGGGGGACCGACACTTCGTTCGGTTTTGATTCAGCGGTATCCATCGCTACCGACGCTATCGACCGCTTGCACTCTACAGCCAGCGCACATCAGCGGGTCATGGTCATTGAGGTGATGGGACATAAAGCCGGATGGATTGCTCTCTATTCGGGCATGGCAGGGGGAGGCGACATCATTCTACTTCCTGAAATACCTTTTGACATTCACCGCATCGGCGATGCCATCATCGGCCGCCTCAAAAAAGGAAAACCCTATTCTATCGTGGTAGTAGCTGAAGGAATCCCTACTTTAGGTGGAAAGAAAGCAGCACAATACATTGCCGAAGAAATAGAATATGAAACCGGATTCGAGACACGCGAAACAGTACTGGGCTACATCCAACGCGGGGGAAGCCCTACGGCGTACGATCGAAATCTAGCTACCCGCATGGGAGGACATGCTACCGAACTGATTGCACAAGGTATGTTTGGCCGGATGGTAGCTCTTAAAGGAGATGCAATCGATTCGGTACCGCTGAGCGAAGTGGCCGGAAAACTGAAACTGGTCACAGAAGACAATGATCTAGTGGTACAAGGCCGCAAGATGGGTATCTGTTTCGGATAAAAACACCCTTGTGTTTCATTTTGCATAAAATGCTTAACCATCTCGCTCCGAACGCTTAGGCATTTGGAGCGAGATGGTCATCTATCTTCTACACAAAAACAAATCTATTTTTCTTTTTCTTCACATTTATTTTCCAAATATTACTTCTTTCGACTGTAGTAAAAATCTGATTTTTTTCAATTATTAATAAAAAAAATTTTTTTCTTCTATCATATTACTATATTTTTGCCAAAAACCTTAGATAAAAAAAACCAAGATTTAATACTAAATAGAAAGAGATAAAAAGAAATTTTACAACCCTATTTTGTAACCTGAGATTACTAAAAACCTAATACTTCACATTTAAATACACCTTTGCAATTTTACGTCCACATTTTTAAAGGACTCATTATATTAACAATAACATTAACCTTAACCTTAATCAACATGCAAAAAAGGAAAACGAACAAGTTTGGACAAAAACTTGGACTGGCATTATGTATGCTACCTCTTTCCTCATGGGCTATTTCCAGTGCCACACTCGATGCAAGCCCTCTTCCAGTAGTTTCCTTTCATGAAACCAAAGACATCGAAGCTACTGCACAAAGTCCTAGAAAACGAACCATCACCGGTACCATTACCGATGCTTCCGACGAAACGCCTATCATCGGAGCCAACATCGTACTGAAAGGGAAAAATACCGGCGTCATTTCCGACCTTGATGGTAATTATTCTATCGAAGCCACCAGCAAAGACATCCTAGTGGTCAGCTTCATTGGCTACAAGACTCGCGAGATTCCTGTAGTCGATCTCGGTGTAATCAACGTGAAACTGCGGTCGGACAATGAGATGCTGGACGAAGTCGTAGTAGTTGGTGCCGGTACGCAGAAAAAAGTCAGTGTCACCGGTTCCATCACCAGTGTAAAAGGTTCTTCCCTCGTCACTCCGACTTCTTCCTTGACCAATGCTCTCGCCGGTAAGCTGGCAGGTGTCATCGCCAAGACTTCCAGTGGTGCACCGGGACAGGCTGCCGAATTCTATATCCGTGGTATCGGTACATTCGGTGGAAGAGCCACCCCGCTGATTATGCTGGATGACGTGGAAATCTCGGCTGCCGACCTGAACAACATTCCGGCAGAAACCATTGAAAGTTTCTCTATCCTGAAAGATGCTTCAGCGACCGCCATCTACGGTGCCCGCGGTGCCAACGGTGTAATGTTGATCACCACCAAATCAGGACGTGAAAATGAACGCACACAAATTAACGTAACGGTGGAAAACGCATTCAACGTCATGACCAATTTCCCGGACTTCGTGGACGGTGCCACCTGGATGGAAATGTACAACGAAGCACAGACCACCCGTAATCCAGGCGTAACTCCCAAATATTCACAAGAACAGATTGAAAACACTCGTTTGGGCACCAATCCCTACATGTACCCCAGCGTAAAATGGAATGATGTGATTTTCAAGAATATGGCCATGAGCCAGCGTGCCAACATCAACGTGCAAGGTGGTGGTTCTAGAGCCACTTACTATATGAGCATTCAGGCCAACCACGACTCTGGATTGCTGAATACCCGAAAAGTATATTCTTATAACAACAACATCAACAACTGGAGCTACAACTTCCAGAACAACATCAAATATAAGCTGACGTCTACCACGACCGTAGACTTGCGAATGAATGCGCAGATACGCAACAACCAGGGTCCCAACTATAATACATCCGACTTGTTCAAGATGGCCCTGACCACCAACCCAATCAACTTCCCTGTCACATTCCCGGCACAGGAAGGCGACACACATATCCGTTTCGGTAATGCCATTCTGAGCGGAACCAACTTGCGTACTAACCCGTATGCTTACATGCTCTCTTCTTACAAGCAGATGCAGGAAAATACCTTGAACACTTCCTTGAAAATCAGCCAACAGCTTGATTTCATTACCAAGGGGCTGAGTGCCACGGCTTTGATCAACTTCAAAAACTGGTCGTCCAACTGGTATAACCGTACCATCGAGCCCTACTACTACCGCATTAAAGACGGAAGTTTCAATCCTGCTACGGGAGAATACACCTTGGAAAGACTGGGCACAAGCGGAACAGATTATATCTCACAGTCGAATATCACCAAAGACGGCGACAACACTTTCTTCCTGCAGTTTACCCTCGACTATCAGCGCCGTTTCGGCAAACACAGCGTAGGCGGTATGTTGCTCTATATGCAGCGTGAATACCGGAATGCCGTTCTGCCAAACCGCAACCAGGGTTTCTCCGGACGTTTCACCTACGACTTCGACCAACGCTATTTGGCTGAAATCAACTTCGGTTACAACGGTACCGAGCGTCTGGCAAAAGGCGACCGCTTTGAGTTTTTCCCGGCCATCTCTTTGGGATGGGTGGTTTCCAACGAGAAATTCTTCGCTCCCCTCAGCAAGGTTATATCGTCCTTGAAACTGAGAGGCTCCTACGGTCTAGTAGGTAGCGACGAAACCGGTCCTGAAGGCTCACCTCACTTCTTGTACATCGACCAGGTGAATGTGATTGGCGACGGTCGCCCGGGAGCCACCTTTGGAGAAGACCTGAATGTCACCAAATACGGTCCTGTGGTCACTCAGTATGCCGTGCAGAACGCCGGATGGGAACGCGTGAAAAAACTGGACGTCGGTTTCGACATGGAACTGTTCCGCAGCTTGAGCCTGACCTTCGACTTCTTCTACGACAAGCGCTACAACATCCTGCTGCACCGCGAGGCATGGCCGCAGTCTCTGGGATATGACTCCGCCAAACCTTGGAGCAACAAAGGAAAGGTAGACAACTGGGGATATGAACTCAGCGTCAACTACCGCAAGCAGTTCAACAAAGATCTGGCCGTAGACTTCCAAGGAAACTTTACCTACACCCAGAATAAATACGTAGACTACGACGAACCGCTCTATCCTTATACCTGGCAAACCGTGACCGGCAAACCTTTGAGCCACCAGAAAGGTTACATCGCCGACGGACTGTTCCAAAGCCAGGAAGAGATTGACAACAGCCCGACACAAAACCTGGGAAGTAGCGTGATGGTGGGTGACGTGAAATACCGTGACGTAAACGGTGACGGCATCATCAACACAGAAGACCAGGTCATGATTTCGGAATATGGCAACATGCCGCGCATCCAGTACGGTCTGGGTATGAACATCGACTACAAAGGATTCAATTTCGGCGTATTCTTCAACGGTTCGGCCATGCGTACCCTTATGATCAGCGGTATCACTCCGTTCGGACAAAACGACTTCAATGTCATGCAGTTCATTGCGGATGATTACTGGACAGAAGCCAACCCGAACCCCAATGCGGCGTATCCGCGTTTGGGACTAACAGATGCACAGATAGCCAATAACACCCAAGCCAGCACCTACTGGATGAGAAACGGTAACTTTATCCGCTTCAAGACACTGGAAATCGGATACCGCTTCAAACATGCCCGCGTGTACTTCAGCGGAAACAACCTGTTTGTATTCAGTCCGTTCAAGTTGTGGGATCCGGAACTGGCATGGAACAGCTACCCTTTACAGAGAACGTTTAATATCGGATTACAGTTAACTTTCTAAAAAATCTAATTACGATGAAGACTTTTAAAAACATAGGAAAAATCGCCTTACTTTCACTGGCTTTATGTGGAGGAACCACTTCATGTAACTACCTTGACGTAGTACCACCCGAACAAGCCTCTTTGCCTGATGCCACCAAAGATCCGGAAGCCACACTGGGCTTTCTTTTCTCCTGCTACGGAGGAGTGAGAAGTCCGTTCGATTATCAGACGGTGGAAGCCGGTGCCGACGAATACGTACTTCCTCCCCTGTGGAACACCGGTTCACAAAAAATCACCTGGGACTTGAACCTCCCGACCACCATCGCCGACGGATGGAGCTGGGGAAGCAACTACCGCTTCATCGGACAATGCCTGCTCTTCCTGCAGGAACTGCCTCATGCCAGAGGAGTCACGGACGAACAGAAAAGAGCATGGGCGGCAGAAGCCAACTTCCTGCTGGCCTACTATCACATGGCTACATTGATAGCCTACGGACCTTGTCCCATCACCGACACATACATTGACCAAGCCACTCCTGAATCAGAGTACAAAGGTCGTATGCACTTTGACTATGTGAAAGACTGGATCTGCCAGAAATTTGACGAGGTTTGCGAAGACGGACAGCTTCCAGCCACTCGCAGTGGGGATGAATGGGGAAGAGCCACTTCGGTCATGGCCAAAGCCTTAAAGGCCCGCCTGCTGGTATATGCCGCCTCTCCGCTATACAACGGCAGCTACCCTTACAAGGACTGGGAAAACACGAAATTCGAGACCCCGGGCTACGGCAAGGAACTGATTAGCAAACAATATGACCCCAAGAAATGGGAAGCAGCCAAAACAGCCTGCCTGGAGGCCATCGCTGCCGCAGAAGCAGCCGGACATAAATTGTTCAGCCTGGACGATGCACGCACTTTATACCAGCAAGCCAGTCTGCCGCTTCCGTTCGTTCCCTTCAAGAGCGAAAATGGGGGAACAGCCGACAAAGACAGAGAATTCATGGAACGTGTACAACTGATGCGATACGTGGTCACTACCCGTTATAAAGAAGGTAACCGTGAAACCATCTGGGGACATTCCAACCAGGGAACCATGATTATCGGCTCTCTCCCACACCGGGTCATCAAGAACAACCAAGGGACTTGGAAAGCGGGATATTCCGGAATATCACCCACTCTAAACACGGTGGAACGTTTCTACACAGAGAACGGAATACCCATTGAAAAAGACAATCAGTTCTATCCTGAATCTGAATGGTTCCAAAGTGCAGGAGTATCAGGACGTGACGATATTATCAAGCTGAATACCCGCCGAGAACCACGCTTCTATGCTTGGATTGCATTCGACGGTGGCGACATGGGAAGTCGTGTTTATGGCGGACAGCCCTTGAAACTGGAAATGCGTAATTCGGAACTTCACGGCTACAATCCGTCCCTATTCAACCGCGACAACTGTGTAACCGGATACCTGTCACAAAAATTCATTGAACCTACATTCGCCTGGACTGCCAGTGCCGAAGAAAGCCAAACCAAGCCAAGACCGTTGATCCGTATGGCAGAATTATACCTGAACCTGGCCGAATGTTATGCAGCGCTCGGTGAAACCCCTAAAGCGCTGGAGCAGCTAAACATTATCCGTCAGCGTGCTGGAATCAGAAACCTCGAGACCAAGGACGTCACCGACGATATGCCTATCATGAAATGGGTACAGAATGAACGTTTCGTCGAATTGTGGGGAGAAGGTCACCGTTTCTACGACATCCGACGCTGGATGATTGCTCCAGAAAATATGGGTGCAGGCGTACGTAAGGGACTCAATGCCATGAGCAAGATTGACCCGACCTTTGAGGAATTCAACACGCCGGTAGTTGTCAGCCAGGATTTCAAATGGACAAACCGCATGTATTTCCTTCCTGTTTTCGAAAACGAAGTCTACAAGAACCCACAACTTATTCAGGCACCAGGTTACTAAAAAATTAACGCATTATGAAATTAAATAAAATATTTTGGGCTACATGTATGTTAGGAGGTACATTGGCCCTGTCCAGTTGCGAAACGTATGATGAACTCTTCCCACAGCAATATCATTGCGTACTAAACATCAAGGATGCAGGTATCCGCAATGCGGAACTATACACCACTGATGCTGAAGGGAAAATACAAATTTCTATCATGAAGACCGGAAGCCAAGGAGAAGCCTTGGCAAACGGTATGCTGGTACCAATGTCGGAAGAAGCATTCCAAGCCTATTGCACAGACAACAACTTGGGATATGCTTATCTGCCGGCTGAATATTACTCACTTCCCGACAAGGAGTTGAAATTTGGAGCTCAAGAACGCTACAAGATAGTAGAAGCCATATTGAAAACCCGTGAAATCCAGAAACTACAGGAAACTCACAACGGTCAGAAATATGCACTTCCTTTACTTATACGCAGTTCGGAAGTGTCGGTCAATGACAGCATGTTAATTATTGCTCCAGACATCAAATCGCCTACTATCGGGTTGACCAATACGGGATTTGTAAGTAGCGCACAGTTCTCATCTCACGGAGAAGCAACCTTAACCTACTCATTGCAACTAACCTTGCCTACCCCAAATACATGGGGGTTGAAATGTACCGTAGCTTCCAATGAGGAGGCCGTCAGTGCATTCAACCAATATAATACCCAACACAACAACCGTTACAAGCTACTTCCGCAAAATGCCTACACCCTACCAGACAACGGTGTCGTCACTTTTGGAGAAGAAGCTACAACCGCATCCCTGGATATTACATTCAACCGCTCCGCTTTGGAAATGGGAGAATACATCCTACCTTTATCCATCACTAATCCAACGGTCGAAGGAGTAGAAATCGATGCGGCACAGCGTACAATCCTGTTGGGAATCACCTATTCTCCAGACAAACTCGAACTGAAGGCTAACCAGTTCTCTACCAACTCTATCGCCAATGGTGATGGTACGGGACTTACCGGTTTAATTGATGGAATAGGTAGCGGACTTCACTTCCATTCCAACTGGAGTTCACCGGTGAAAGATGCCACTTACGGAAATTACATCGATGTTCATCTGAATCAACCCATTCAAGCCATCCAGTTTGATTATTGGACACGCTTTGAGAATGGCAATGCCGCTCCAACCCATATCAAGCTATTTACCAGCACAGACGGAAAAGTATGGACTGAACTTGGGGAAATCAAGTCAGGACTGCCCACAGGAGGTAATCAGAAGTATTCCTCTTCTATCTATCGTACAGCCAACAAGTTCTCTTATTTCCGCTTCGCTGTACTGACAAGTACAGCCGGCTCCATGACAAACGGAAGTTCTTGGTTCAACCTTGGAGAGCTGACCCTATATGGTAATTAATATTCATTGATGTCCCATCAAAAAGAGGAAGGAAAAACTGCAATTTTATCCTTCCTCTTCAAATTCCTCAACTAATACCTATGAGAAAAAAACTTTTCTTTTCTTCTTTTATCCTCCTGATGTTACTGATTCTGTCTTCTTCAGGATGCAAGGATAAAGATAATCTTCAAGACCGTTTCTTTTCTATCGAAGAAACAGATATCACTCAAGAATTCGGAAGCACTCCAGAAAACAAAACAATAGCTGTCAAAACCAATTTGAGTTTAAACGACTGGAAAGCAGAAAGTGATGCAGGGTGGTTGTTTATCACCACTCAGGAAGCCCCGTCTACCGGAGCTAGTATCAAAATCTCCGTAACGGCAAATTCTTCTGGAGAACGCAGAAAAGCCGTAATAAAGGTTCTGTCTCCTGTACAGAACTATGTAATCAACGTAACTCAATATGCCTCGTCCGATATCATCCTCAGCGAAGACATCAAGGTACAGCCCTCTGGAGGTAAAGCCAGTGAATGCCAACCCGGACAAGACATTGAAAACACATGGGATGGCAAATTTTCTGCCGATGGCGCCAATCCTTATCACTCACCATGGGGGAAACCGGCTAACTTCCCGGTCACACTGGAATATTATTTCCAAGGGGGTGCCGACATAGACTACCTTATTTATTATACCCGCTCCGGAAACGGAAACTTCGGGGAATTTGACCTGCTGATTGCGACCGATGAGGGGCACTCGGACTGGAAGAAATATGGTTCCTACAATTTCCGCATGCAGAATGCACCTTCCAAAATCACCTTCAAGACAACCCAGAAAGTGACAGGTATCAAGTTCGAAGTCAAATCGGGTGCCGGCAATTTTGTGAGCTGCGATGAAATGGAGTTCTATCGGTACAACCAGGAAAACACGCTGGAGAAAACGTTACTCACCGTATTCAGCGACATCACTTGCAGCACCTTGAAAGAAGGAGTGACCGACGAACAGATCAATGCCCTCCCCGACTATTTTGTCCGACTGGCCAAGGCTCTCCAGAACAATACATACGATGCGTATGAAAAAGAATTCCGTATCCGTGAATATGCCCCTTACAGCATACCGGAGGAGTGGGCCACCAAACTGATGACTAAGAAATACAGCAACCTGGACAATCCTACCGGTATCTCGGTGCAACAAGGCGATGAACTTATCGTACTGGTGGGCGACACTCACGGCCAACAGATATCCTTGCAAAGTATCTGGGAAAGCGGACAGGAATACAAGCAGACCAACGTGAACGGGGAAGTCTATTTCCTATCGCCGGGTGTCAACAAACTGACCATGCGCAAGGAGGGACAGCTTTTCGTCATGTACAATACCGACCTGACCTCACCCGACGCCCAGCCTATCAAAATTCATATCCCAATGGGAAGCGGAAAAGTGACCGGCTTCTTCGACCTGAAAGAACATAAAACCGATGAAAAGTATGCCGAACTCTTGAAGAAAGCGACCCACAAATATTTCTGTGTACGAGGTGAACGCATCATGTTCTATTTCCATACTTCCAAGATGCAGGAATTTGTCCCCAACCAGATACTGTCGGCCATCAACTTGTGGGATGACATCATCGGATGGGAACAGGAACTGATGGGCATCGAGGATGTACGCCCGTCGCAGGTGAATAACCACATCTTTGCCATCTCACCGGAAGGAAGTTACATGTGGGCCACCGACTATTGCATCGGCTTCGTTTATACGTACCTGAACAACATCCTGCTGAAAGAGAATGTCATGGCCGCCAAAGACAATGCCTGGGGACCGGCTCACGAAATAGGCCACATCCATCAGGCCGCCATCAACTGGCCCGGAAGTACGGAATCGTCCAACAACCTGTTCTCGAACTACGTGTTATACAAACTGGGGAAATACTGTTCCAGAGGCAGCGAATTGAACGACCTGGCCGATTCTCGCTTCGTCTATAAAAAGGCATGGTATAATATGGGAGATGCAACCCATCAGGGAGAAGACACGGAGATACACATGCGTATGAACTGGCAGTTGTGGAATTATTATCACCGTTGCGGACACAATCCCAGATTCTGGCAAACCTTGTTCAAACTGTTGCGTGAAGACCGGATTACAGAAAGTGACCCCGGTGCTGCCCAGCTCAAGTTTGCCATGAAAGCCAGTGAGGCGGCCAACGAAAACCTGACCGACTTCTTCGACTTGTGGGGCTTCTTTATCCCGGGAGAAGATACCATTGACCAGTATGGCACCTGGAAATATAAAGTGACGACAGAAATGATTAAAGAAGCCAAGGACTTTATGAAGAAATTCCCGAAGCCCAAACATGCCTTCCAATACATTGAAGACCGCAAGACCGGAGATACCGGACTGGATACCAAACCTTCGGATACCGGATATTACACCCAGTTTGAAGGAGAGGTGAAAACCATCAGCCCTGACATTGCCTACACCGTTTCCGGAAGAAAATACACCGTGATAAACGGAGAAAATGCAGTGGCCTTTGAACTGCGGAAAAACAATGCCGAAGGCGAACTGATTTATTTCTTCAATATGTTCAACTACGACATCCCATCGGGTATAGAGTTAGGAAATGCCAAACTCTACGCCGTACAGGCTGACGGAAAGCGAATCGAAATCCACAAGAAATAAGTATTTCTTCTCATATTAGAAACAGAAAGGGGTACCGGCACACACACCGATACCCCTTCTTCCTATCATGTAGTTTTCAAAATCTCCGTCACTTGTTCAACTTCCAGGTGAATCCGTCTTTGGTATCCTTCACCTCAAAGCCCAATGCAGCCAGGTTGTCGCGAATCTTGTCGCTGGTAGCCCAGTCTTTGTTGGCCTTGGCCTGCATACGCTGTTCCAGCAGCATGTCGATCACCTTTCCGTATGCTTCTTCACGGGCCGCATTGTTTTCTGCTTCCGCCTTCAAGCCCAGAATGTCGAACACGAACAGATGGAACACGTTCTTCAGCTCTTCCAGGTCTTCGGCGCTGATGGTCGCCTTCTTGTCAATCACCGTATTGATCATGCGGGTGGCATCAAACAGGTGTGAAATGACAATCGGCGTATTCAAGTCGTCATTCATGGCTTCGTAGCACTTCTCGCGCAGTCCCTGCGGCTCAATGCCCGAAGTAGTCTTCGACGGAGTGATGCGTTCCAGGTTCTTCACGCCTTCCAGCAGACGTTCCAGCCCCTTTTCAGCTGCCTGCAACGCCTCGTTGCTGAAGTCCACCGTGCTGCGGTAGTGTGCCTGCAGAATGAAGAAGCGGATGGTCATCGGCGTATAGGCCTGCGTCAGCAGCTTGTTGGAGCCGGTGAAGAACTCATCCAAAGTGATGAAATTACCCAACGACTTACCCATCTTCTGTCCGTTGATGGTAATCATGTTGTTGTGCATCCAATAGCGTACCATCGGATGACCTTCAGAAGCCACAGCCTGTGCAATCTCACATTCATGGTGCGGGAAAATCAAGTCCATGCCTCCTCCGTGAATGTCGAAAGTCTCACCCAGGTACTTCCGTCCCATGGCTGTACATTCACAGTGCCAGCCCGGGAAACCGTTGCTCCAGGGTGACGGCCAGCGCATGATGTGTTCCGGCTGCGCACACTTCCACAACGCAAAATCGGCCGGATTGTGTTTCTCGTCCTGTCCGTCGAGTTCACGGGTCGTGTTGAGCACGTCGTCGAGGTTACGGCCCGACAGCACACCATAGTGATGGTCCTTGTTGTACTTGGCCACGTCGAAATAAACTGAGCCCTTGCTTTCGTACGCATATCCGTTTTTCAGGATTTCCTGTACCAGCTGAATCTGTTCGATGATGTGTCCGGACGCATGCGGCTCGATGCTGGGCGGCAACACGTTCAGGGCTTCCATAGCCTTGTGGTAACGCAACAGATAATACTGCACCACTTCCATCGGCTCCAGCTGTTCCAGACGGGCTTTCTTGGCAATCTTGTCTTCTCCGTCATCGGCATCGTGTTCCAAATGGCCCACATCGGTAATGTTACGCACGTAACGCACCTTGTAGCCCAAATGCTTCAGGTAGCGGAACAGGATATCAAACGTAATGGCGGGACGCGCATGTCCCAGATGTCCGTCACCGTATACGGTAGGACCACACACATACATGCCCACATGAGGAGCATGCAAAGGCACGAAAAGTTCCTTCTTGCGGGTCAGTGTATTGTAAATGAAAAGCTTGTTATTCTCCATAATTCAAAAGAGTTAGGTTGCAAAGTTATAAATTAAAAAGAGAAAAGCGTGATTTCGGCTAAAAAATCACGCTTTTCTCCTTGCAATCTCCCTCGGGTTATTTCGTCAGGACAATACCGCCTTCCGGCTGAATCACCACTTTCACTTCGGACGGATTCTTGATTTTCAAGTCCTCCAGCTTCGGCTGGCGCTTCTTGTCGTCCAGGTAATAAGACACCGTCTCACCCTTCTGCCACATCGGCAGGTTCAGCGTCAGCTTCAACGGTTCTTTCTGGGCATTCACTCCCACCACGTACCAGCGGTCACCGTGACGGCGGGCCAGCACACAATATTTACCGGGATAGCCATCCAGGAACACCGTTTCATCCCAGGTGGTCGGCACCTGCTTCATGAAGTCGATGCCCAAAGCCGGCGCATCGGTCAGGTTGTTCGGAGCCAGGGCAAAGTTCTGAATCGGGTTCTGATACAGCACTGCCGTAGCCAGCTGGAACACATCGGTCGTCTTGCGGGTACATCCTCCGTCGTTTGTCCGGTTGTAACGCTTGTTCAGCAAGGTCCCTCCGAACTCCATGCTGCCGATGGTGTTGCGGATAAACGGATGCAGACAGGCGTTGTAGGCCTCCATATCGTCAAAATGCTGGTTGAATATCAGGTTCTCCGAAGCCAGTACCGCCTCGCTGCCCACATAGTTGGGATACATCCGTTCCCATCCGCGCGGAATGGTACAGCCATGGAAGATAATCATCAGTCCGTATTCGTTGGCATCGGTCAGGATGTCTTCGTACAAGCCCATCATCTGCTGCTTGTCACTGCCGAAGAAATCCACCTTCAGTCCCTTCACACCACATTTCTGCAACCATTTCATTTCTTTCTTGCGGGCTACGGAGTTGCTCATGCACTGCTTGGCATCCTGCGGCGCATCGTTCCAGTAGCCGTTGGAGTTGTACCACACGAATACGTCCACCTTCTTCTGGTGTGCATACTGGAAGAGTTTCTCCATCTTGTCGCGGCCGATGTTCTTCTCCCAGCCGCCGTCAATCAGGGTATATTCATAGCCCATCTCACTGGCCAGGTCGATGAAACGCACCTGGTCGTCATAATTAATGCTCGGGTCCTGCCACATGATCCAGCTCCAGGTGGAACGTCCGAACTTATAATCCTGTGAAGGTTCATAGAGCGGGTCTACCACATCAAACGGGACTGTGGTTTCCACAATCGGCTTCAGCCCGTTACCCACCGTAATGGTACGCCAGGGAGTCACACCCGGCAGAGCCAGTCCCGGAGTGGAAGAACCCAGTCCGTTCATCTCGCCCGGGTTCGGGAAGGCAATGCTATACAGCCCGTCCTTCGTGGCATCGCTCAGATGAGACGCACAATACAAGCTGCGCACACCGGTTTCCGAAACCAGTGCCCAGTTGTCGCCTACGTGGAAAAGGGCCGGGAAAGTATACCCTTCACCATATTTGGAAGGAGTAGCCACAGGCTCATCAGGCACGTATTCTTCTTCATAACTCGGCTTGGTACGCATCCAGCCAATCATCGGGTCGCTCTGCGGGGAAAGGAAGGTAGTAGTAGAAGAGGGGAAATCAAATCCAGTCGCTTCCTTCTCCACTACCATACAGGCGGTCTCGCCATACTGGGGCATCTCATAGCGGAACGCGATGTCGTTGTTGCTCAGCTGAAACACGATATCCACTTTCTTCTTGTCTGCATTTTCAAGGGTCACGGTCAGCTTGTTAGCCGCATAGTGTACCGTAGAACGTTTGATACGGGTCTGCGTGTAGGTCTTGTCCACCTTATCTGTCTGCTGGTCCACAAACGTCATCTGCCGGCTGAAATCACCGATATTGGACACGAAGCCCAACGGAGAATTCTCCAAAACGGTCTTGCCGTCGTAAGTTACCGAATAAACAGGTTTACCGTCCTGCAACTGAAAATCGAGTTTCAAACGTGCATCCGGCCCCGTCACTGCCGCTTGCTGGGCAAATGCTTGAGAGGCCAATAATGCCAATGTGCCAAAAAGTACTTGTTTCTTCATAGGTGTTTTTCCAGATAATTACTAATCAGGACAAAAATAGAAATTAAGTGTGAAACTAACAATAAAAGATTCTTCAAAAACGACCGCAAATCATGCAAGTCATTACAAAAACCGCCGCGAAGTTTTACGGACCTCACAGCGGCATTTGTCTGAGACCATTCTCAGAACTGAACTATCGGCCATCCGTCGGATGTCCACGTCATTTCCCGTATAATCAATTTCGGCGCTCCTTCTTCTGCCACCGAATAGGCATGACAAATGAAATAATCCTTCCCGTCAAGGTGATAGGCAGCATTGTGCCCCACTCCAGCATAATCCTTATTTCCCTGAATGACCAACGAACCACCTCCCCGGTTCAACGCTTTTCCTTCTTTATCCAAGTAAGGACCTGTCACCGTTTTCGCACGGCCCACCATTACTTTGTAGTTACTATCCAATCCTTTGCAGCAATAGTCGAACGACACGAAGAGATAATAATAATCCCCGTGCTTCATGATAAAAGGGGCTTCTACTGCTCCGTCGCCTGCCTCTTCCTCTGGCAAGTCGAACGTACGCGGACGGCGGCAAAGCGAATGCCATTCTTCGGGCTGGGCCACCCCGTTCAGGTCCAGCGTCAACTTGACCAGCTTGATGCCGTCCCAGAAGGAACCGAAGCTCATCCACGGCGTACCGTTTTCATCGATAATCACATTCGGGTCGATGGCATTCCACATATCCCGGTGAGGAACCGACTGAATCACCTTGCCGTGGTCAGTCCACTTAAAATCGGGACTGGATGGGTCAAGTGTAGGGTTCGTAGCATGTCCGATAGCCGAAGTGTTCTTTCCAAAGGCCGAACAGGAATAAAACAGGTGATAAAGTCCGTGATGGTAAATGATATCCGGAGCCCACGTATGTCCGTGGTAGCCCTTGATAGCCTCTACCGCCCATTGAGGCGCCTTGTCAAAAACCGGTTTCTCAAATTTCCAGTTTTTCCTATCTTTGGAGGACATGACTGAAATCCCCTGCCCGGTAGCAAAGAGATAGTAGGTATCCCCCTGCTTGGCCAGCACGGGGTCGTGCGTCATGACTTTGCTGGTCGGAATAACCGACGAATGTTTCTCTGGAGGCAATGGATAAATCTCCTTTGTCACCACCAATGAAAGAAATAATAAAGTGATGAGTTTCATAGTCTGCATAAAAAATAGGATATAAATTACTACTGTTTGAAGTGTATTTCACTAATCAAAATTGCTTCTACAAAAAAATGAGTAATACGGTTGCAGTATTACTCATTTTTCAGTAGCATTCTTACACATCATTGTGCCAGAAATATTCTACACCCGAGTTACTTGCTCTTTTTTCCCCAATAAGTCTTGCAATTGGTACCATAACCCGCATAGACAATGGTGTGTGTTCTCGGAGAGGCTTCCCAGTCGGTTTCTCGCTGCAAGTAGAGTTTCACACCGTTATCGAATGTCAGGCACTGATTCGCACTGTCATACGACCAGGTTGCTCCTTTCCAGGAACCTTCAGTAACGGTATGGTCGGCAGCAAGTGTCATCTGAGTCGAAGTTTTCTGCTTCCCATAAGAATAAGAAAGGTCAATGTGCTCCCAGTTACCCAGCAATTCCTCTTCAGTGATGGCCACCTGTGGCACGGCTCCATAGCGCTCAGGCATTACCAGTGGCCAGCCATCTTCTGTCCAGCGGATAGACCGCACATGGCCCATCATAAGGGCATTACTGTATGCATTACCTCCCACGTTTGCCGGGAACCGACCTTGTGAGGCAAAATACCAGTTCCCGTTTCCGTCATCAAATACGCAACAATGAGAGATACCGACCCAACCGTCACTGTTATTGAACTTATACGGATGAGTCACTACCGGAAGGATATCACCTCCCACCGTAGTCACGTCTGTGCCATCCATCCCCAAGTAAGGACCTGCAATATTGGTAGCGCGTGCCACACGGGTATTGTACGGTACATCCAACGCATCATAGGCCAGGAACAAATAATAATATCCATCATGATAAACCAATTCCGGACCTTCTGAGCCTTGCCAGCGGTTTCCCATCTGACGGGTAGCTATCAACTGACCATAAGCAGCAATGTCATCACTTGTTCCCCAAGGGTTAGGCAGGTCGGCTTTCACCTTACCGGTTTCTCCGTCGATTTCCACCAATGCGATGCCACTATGCCAAGAGCCATAGGCCAGATAATGTTTGCCTTCTTCCGTAATAATGTAGCTGGGGTCAATGGCATTCCATTTATAATAGCAGTTGCTCCAATCGTCCGCAGCCACATGGAAGTCAAGCCCCTTATCCGAAGCGTTGGTGATGACATACCCTTTATCCACCCAGCCCTCGTTATTGGCAGGATTGTCATTCTCCATCATTCCAATGAACGCGCGTTCACTCCATGTACCGTCTCCACTCAAAGTACCAGGACACACAATAGAGTAATACATACGGTACAAACCACTTCTCACTTTCCGTACACAAGGAGCCCAATAACCAAAATCCGCTGTATTCGGAGTCACAGCCTCCAATCCCATTCCTTCACGAATCTCGTTCAGTTTCGGAATCACCCAGTCGGGCAGGTTCTGCATCGTTCCTCCCAGGTATTCCCAATCTACCAGGTTCTTTGAACGACGCCCGTGAAAATGTCCACCCGCAGTATGTGCATTACCATACGAAGCATCTGTTTGATACATATAATAATACCCGTCATCGGCCAGCACCACTGTAGGATCATGCACATTACTCAGATTCCATTGGGCACGCTTGGACCAGTCGGCAATATCCACATAATTATCTACATAAGCAGGAGCTACATAGTTTGCCAGTTGTTCCTCAAGCCCCTGAGCTTCCGTGGTAGCAGTAAACGACTCGGAATATGTATAACGGCTATTACCATACACATAAGCACGGATATAATAAGTGGTATTACCCATCAAACCAGAGATTGTTGCGCTGAAATTTTCATCTGCCTCCACCACATTATCTTTAATGCTAGGAGTTTGTGCGTTGGCACTATAACAGAAACCTCTTTTCACCACACTGTTCACATTTCCAGTAACCGATGACACAAGCGTTAACGAAGTTCCTGTTGCTGCAGTGACTTCAGGGGTAGCTACAACCACATCACTATTTCTATTGTATTCAATGTTTTCCAACCCATCGGTACAAGCCGTAAAGGCAAAAACCGCCAGTAAGGATAATAAAAAGAAAGATATTTTTTTCATTTAGCCGGTTTGTTTAAGACATGCCGTTGCTTCCCAAACGCAACGGCATGTAAGATTAAAAAATAAGTTTATTCACCGAAAACGAGATGAGAACTATCCACCGTCAACGCAAAGTTTAAATCAGTGGGATCCACAGTACTGATACCCAGATAATACTGTGTGGAAGTGGTACCAGTGGTTCCCTGCATCACGGCCTGCACATCGGCTGTACCATTGCCGCAGTTAGTCACATATACCGTTACCTTGGCTCCATTCATTCCAGCCAACCAAGTGGCCCAATCGCCTTGCGTACCGTTATGGATACAAGCTTCATAGCCTGCGCCATCTGCCGCATCTCCATCCCATCCATAGTTATCCGCCCGAACTACTGCATACTCAGTAAGATCCTTTTTACGGAGTACGATGACATAATTATTCCAGTTTGACACCAAACAACTATAGTTTGTGAAAGTAATCGACTTCGTCGCCCCTGCAGGTACATTAAACTCATCAGAAAAAGCACCCCAAAAAGCGGTAGAATTATCTTCTGCTCCTATCATTCCCGTGCTGTTCTTCACCTCCGAAACCTGTGATTCTTTCACGGTCACATTCACTGTTGCAGTAATTCCTTCTCCGGCAGTAAGAGTCACGATTTGTGAACCTGTTTTGGCTGGAACAGCCGAGAAGGTAAGTTCCGAATTCTGGAGAATCCGGGTATTCCCAGTAGTCGTAGTTGCCGTCACCACCATACCTGTAGGATCGAATGCCAATGTACGGTCGGTTAAAGACTGGGTAGCCTCCGAGGTATAGTAATAATAATCCGTATGCGAAGGCTGAGTCGTCACCTCAATGGATTTGATTTGTTCAACTACCTCAAAAGTCGCATTGGCCATAATCGGAGTATCACAGTTTTCACCTTTAAATGTCTTGTTGTAAACTGCTACAAGTGTCTTTTCCCCTGTAGTATCCATATCAGGAATTGCAGAGAAACTAAGTTCGGAAGCTGTCACAGTTTTTGTAACCCCCTCTTCAAAGGTTACCAAAGCAGTCACACCGGCCACAGCGTCCTCAAGAGACGTTCCTGCATTCACATATTGCGGCACATTCTGTAATGTCATAGAAACCGGATTTTTATCTTCAGCGGAAGTGCACCCCCCTATCGGTTCAATGTTTGTTTGTTGGAAGTCAATGTAAGAACCTTCCGGTACCAGGAAACAACGGATATTGGTGTTGCTTGCGTCTGCATTCAGATTCACAAGCACAGTCGGTTGATTGTAAGTCTTGGTAACCGTTCCATTGGTCATCGTAACGCTGAATGACTCCGGATTGGTTCTGTCAACTACAAGCGTGACTTTTCCTCCGAGTTTATCAATGCCGGCATCCGTATCCGTTTCAAAAGTAAGCGTACTCTGGATATAAGAACGATCGATATAATCACCCCACTCTGAATTACCCGACGGCTGATTATCAAAACGTATTGCACCATACTCCTTATACCCGTCCCCGTCACGGTCCGCGTCTGAACAGATTATCAGCGCAAAATTCTTATAAGTATTCGTGGCACTTGGATTAATATGAAGATTGAACACTGCATTCCATTTCTGCCCATCAGGTATTACATAATATTTAGAGAAGGCCGCCCACCATCCACTCGTATAATCGGTATTCCCAATGGTATACACATCTTCCATCATGCCTTCAAGCACAATTTCGTCCTGATTATCGTTCTTCGAATCCTCTATTTCCTGTATTTTATCGGAAATCCAATCGGGCGCATTCACCTCAAACAGTTCGCCACCCTCACAACCTGTCAAGGCAAACATACCTAAAGTCACTGAAAAACAGGCTGATATTATTTTATTTAAATGTTTCATTGTATTACACATTAAGAAGTAATTAAATTATCACGGTCTCTTCATTGCCCTAAAGGATCGTTTTGATTTATCTCTACTTACTCAAATCCACAACCGGACGCACTGTCCATCCCTTTTCACGGAAATAAGCCGAGTTATCTGTGCTATAGTTAGCAGAGTTTCCTTCCAGATTCGGATTATTGTTGGTCAACTGCTGAACGATAGGCAGGAACTCATGTCCTTGAATATAGGTGTCATAAGAGCACTTCAGTTCCGAATCGGTCGTTACATCACTATAACTTACGGGATCTTTCACACCCTCAGTTGAACGACGGAAGGTTCCATGTTCCTTCAACTGCTGCAGACGGCCGCTGTCATAGAAGAATCCCCAACGTATAAGGTCGAAACCACGTCCGAATTCACATCCGAATTCTTTTGGTCTTTCTACATTTGCTATCTGCTCAAAAAGCTCATCTGCGGTGCTAAAATCAGCAAGTTTCAAATCCGGCAAATCCACGCGACTACGTACTTCATTAATCCAGTCTATAGCCTGCTGAGTCGGACCGTTTACTTCGTTCTCACACTCTGCTGCACGTAGCAATACATCCGAATAACGCATCAAACGCAAATTGATACCATCGTGCAAGCCTGTCACTACTGTACCATAAAGACCGGTACGAAGATTCGTAAACTTAGCAATAGGCAGACCGCCATAAGTATTATTGGTCACAATATTGTCTGTAGCCGAAAGTTTGTTAGTATAAGCCACATTTCCATACTCAAAATCTTCCCAATCAGTTTCATAAGTACCGATAGTCCAATAAAGACGAGGATCAAGCTTATTGTCTGTAGTACGTTCCTCTTTGAAAAGATTGTATAACCATGGGGAAGCTGAGATATCAGCCCATCCACCATAATTGCCCGGAGCAAAGTTACTCTCTATGGCAGAACCCTGAGTAGCGTTAGGGCTTGTATTTACCGGTGTCCACTCATCATCTGTTCCCTGTGAACCATAATCAAGGAATTGTATCTCAAACAGACTTTCATCATTGTTCTCATAAGCAGAACCTTCACGGAAATTGTCGCCATAGTTATCCATCAATCGGTAAGTACCATACTTCTTGGCAATAATATCTTTAAGCACAGTAAGCGCCTCACTAAATTTATGGCGTACCATCAGCGTACGGGCATAATAGCCAGCCGCAGCCCCACAAGTGGCACGTCCTCCTGCCCATTCACCACCTTCATCACGAGAAGGCAGTAATTCCATCGCTTCTGAAAAATCTTTTTCTACCTGGTCAAGAACTTCATCATAAGTGCTGTTTGCTCCATAAAGTCCATCCAATGAAGAATAAGTGTCATAATCCGTAATTAAGGGAGGATTCTGATAGTATCCGGCCAAATTATAATATGACAATCCACGCAAGAACAGAGCTTGACCTTTTATATGTTTCATATTTTCAGAAAGCTGGTCGTTATCTTCCCCACAACGAGACATGATAAAGTTACAAACGTTTATGGTATAGTACCATTCACGCCACGGCCAAAATGCGATATCGGAGGTCACTTCTACATTGAGGTCATCAAATGGTAAATACCAGACTTGGGATGAATTCCAAGCTTCATCTCCGCGGCATACGTCGATAGTATACCCCACACGTGCATACGATCCTTCCATTCGAATATGATTGTATGCAGCAATCACACACTCCTCCAAATCATCGGCATCGAAACCGAAAGTACTTGAAGTCTGCTGGTTGGGATTGACCAATTCCAATCTATCGATACAAGAAGACAAAGTGCCAAATCCCACAATAAGAGCAAGTGAATATATATTAAGTTTCATACAGTTTGTTTTTAATCTTAAAATACAGAATAGCCATTAGAATGTAAAATGTACTCCACACATAAATGTACGTGCGGTTGGATATGAGCAGAAATTGTATCCCGGAGTGAATGTGCCACCCGCATAGTCCACATTGTAACCATTATAACCAGTGAATGTGCAGAGGTTCTGTGCTGACACATACAGACGTACATCGGATATGTATTTGCCAAACCAGGAATTCGGGAAATTATACCCTAATTCTATGTTGGCAATCTTCCAATAAGCAGCGTTCTGAATCTTACGGGAGCTGAACAAATCATTCCATGCCAAACTTGCACTGTTAGTTATATATGTATGGGGTACATTCGACAGGTATGTGGTTCCGTCTTCACTAAAGCGGTTGGCATCCAGCATAGCTACTTCCTTGTTGCTCCATCCGTAACAAGAGTGAAGCGAATTGTATATGTCATCGCTCACATGATAATTCAGCGCACCATAAGTAGCAATACTCAAATCAAATCCCTTATACTCAAAACGTGCATTAAGACCAAAGTTTATTTTCGGTAAACCGCTTCCCAATACTACTCTATCGTCTGTATCTATTTTCCCATCGTTGTTTATATCCTTATATAAGCAGTCGCCTACATTTGCTCCTTCCTGCACAGCATGGTTATCAATGTCTTCCTGTACACGTGCAATACCTTCATAAACATAACCATAGAACTGGCCTATTTCCTGTCCAACGTAAGTAATGTAATCCCCTGTCAGATAATAATCTGTACCAAACCCTAATGAAGTTACCCGGTTCTTTAACGTACTGAGGTTTGCGGATATCTCATATTTGAAAGGATAATCGTGATTACGATAAGTAGCAGAGAACTCAAAACCCGAGTTTTCCATAGAGGCTGCATTCATCGTGACTGTCGTATTTGAAACTCCAGCTTGTTCCGGAACGGGTACGGAATACAACAAGTCTGTACTCGTGTTTTTATACCATTCAGCCGTAAACTCCAGACGGTTGTTGAACAATGCCAAATCTATACCCACATTATAGGTTTTCTTCTTTTCCCACGATAAATTGTTGTCCACGAAAGTAGAGATTGCAGAACCCGTTACAGGGGAATTATTGAAGCTATATGTCATGTTATTTCTCGACATTGTAGCCTGGTACATGTATTCACCGATATTTTCATTACCCAGTTCACCATAGCTACCACGGACTTTGAACATGTTTACCACCTCGGGATTGAAAGGGAAGAAGCTTTCCTTATCGAAACGCCAACCTACAGATACAGAAGGGAATGTTCCCCAACGGATGCCGCTAGACAAACGGGAGCTGGCATCTCTACGCACCGTAGCAGAAATCAAATATCTGTCATCGTAATTGTAGTTTACACGACCGATGTAAGACAAGATGGCATGTTTATACTCATAACTGCTTGAGTAGGTGTCCGAACCATTTTGAAGTTGTAAAAAATAAGGTTCAGTATAATTCAGTCCCCATCCTGTAAGCAAGTCCGTATTCTCTTCCTCATAAGTCTGACCCGCAATCACATTGATATGATGTTTCCCTATTGTTCCGTCATAAGTAAGAACGTTTTCAATCAGTGCATCTGAATAGTCACGGGAAGCTTTTTCCAGACGTTCATTACTCTTTGCCAAATACACACGATTACTTTGTATCCAAGAAGGAATCCAGGTGAAATCCTTGCAATGCGTCTTACTGTAAGACAAATTAATCTTATAATTTAACTTATGGTTCTTACTATCTATGCCCAACATTTTAAGAAGGTCTACATCGGCCGATCCTGTACCGACAAAACGGTCCACACGCGTGTTGCGCTGCAACAGATTATTAATCAACAATGGATTAGAAGCCGAGATATCTCCATGTATATCATCATAGTACACCCCGTAACCATAGGCATCATAATTATAATCGCTCGCCGCACCGACTTTATCATCAAGTACCCATGTAGATGGATCGTATGCCTTGATAGTCGGCTGCATCAGCAGAGTACCCCGCAAAACATTGGTCACATCGCCATACAATCCTTGAACGTACTCGGAAGCATTCGACAAACTCATATTATCCTGGTCGGAATGAGAATACACAACACTTGTTTGAAACTTCACGAATTTCGTATCCATCGTATTGTTCACACGCGCAGTAAAACGCTCATAGTTAGGCCCTGCACCTTCAAGTGTCCCTCTCTGGTTGAAATAATCCAACGACACATTATAGGTACTGCGTGCACTACCTCCTGAAAGGTTTACATTGTGATTCTGGCGGATACCAGTTTTGAATACCTCATCAAACCAGTCGGTATCTGTGTCATCCATAAATTTATATTTACCGGTCGCACTGTCAAGACTATACCCTCCAGGCAATGGAGTATTGGAATTCAAACACGACAGGCCAACATATTGGCTATACTGGTCGGCATTCATTACGTCGTAGACCCCTTTGGAAATATTATCCACACCGAAATATCCATTGTAATCTACTTTCAACGGCTGATCTTTCTTACCGCGCTTTGTCGTAATAATTACCACACCATTGGCTGCACGAGAACCATATATAGCTGCCGCAGAAGCATCTTTCAAAACCTGAATGGTTTCTATGTCACTTGAAGAGAAGTCACGAATTGATGTACCCATCGGAACACCGTCAATCACATAAAGAGGAGAAGTATCACCAAAAGAACCGATACCACGGATTCGTACCGTTGGATCTGCTCCAGGCTGACCATCTGAAGTGACTTGCACACCTGCAACTTTTCCTTCGAGCATAGAAGAAATATTAGAATGAGAAACCTGCTTCAATGCTTCGGCATCAACAACCGCTACAGAACCTGTCAAATCCGACTTTTTCTGTGTTCCATAACCTACAACGACCACCTGCTCAAGCATGAAATCATCACTCTGCAACTGAATAGGCTCAAGAACCGACCGGCCGCGAACAGCCACTTCACGCTCCTTATAACCCACATAACTGATTACCAACACAGCATTGCCAGGTACTTCCAACTGGAAATTGCCATCCAAATCAGTGGTTGTTCCTGTTGATGAAGTGTTTTTTATCCTAATAGTAGCACCTAACAAGGGCTCACCTTGTTCATCGACAACTTGGCCACGAACCTTAATGGCCGAGGATTGTGTCACAGCAGCCACAGCGGACATAGGATATACCGCTGCACTCCCTAAAGCACACAAGCCAAGCATTGCGGAAAAAATCAATTGTTTTTTCATGTTTAACGGTATTAAATTTAGATTGTTAATTAAACTCACTCATATTTTATTCTTCATAGTACGGAGAATCTTTCATGACACAAATGGTTTTTCAGTGCTTCAAAAGTAGAAATCTCAAAGAAAACGAAGGTGGACAAACGGACTTTAAAGGTGTATAGGATGCTATTTTTGCTACTACGAGAGGACAAAAAGCAAAAAAAAGGGAACAATAGTATTTTGTTCCCCTCTCCATCAAACTAAATATTATTTATCAGAACTACTTCCTTCCAACAAACTACTTGGAGTCACATTAAAATGCTTCGTAAAACAACGGGTAAAATACTTAGGGTCATTAAAACCCACCTCGTAAGCTATCTCAGAAATATTCATCGTGCGGTTTACCCGGTTTCTTAACAAAAGTTCACGTGCCAGGTTCAAACGATAGTTGCGTATGAACTGTCCGGCCGACTGCCCAGTAAGGCTTTGCATTTTCTTGTTCAACAGGCTCTTGCTGATTCCTACCGCTTCAATGAAATCACTGACTTCAAAATCCGGATTCTTGTAATTTTCCTTCACCACCGCCATGGCTTTGTTCAGAAATTTCTTGTCACCGGAATTTTCTTCCACTTCCAAAGAATCGGTATTCATATCTATGGAGAATTTCTGCTGCACGCGTTTCCGGTTCTCCAGAATGTTGGATATACGGGCCAGCAACATGTTTTCATCAAAAGGCTTCAGTAAAAAGGCATCCGCCCCCATCTTGTAACTTTCCAGACGAGCCTCATCAGAAGTCTTCGCTGTCAACATCAAGAAAGGTATATGAGATATGGAAAAGTCACTTTTCACCCGGCGAGACAATTCCATTCCATCCATTACCGGCATCATCAAATCGCTGATAATGAAATCGACGTTGCTGGTACGCAGTATTCCCAAGGCCTCTTCACCTTGAGAAGCTTCCAACACATTATAGTATTCTATCAAGATGGAACGGATATAATCACGCATATCCTTATTGTCTTCAACAACCAGAACAGTCATACGTCCGTTACGTGGAATGTCCACCACTGCATCGTCTTTCTCTACCTCGGGTATCAGATTTTCCTGTCTGTCTCCATACACCGCTGGCAACAGAATACGGAAAGACGTGCCTTTCACCCGGTTGTTCTTGGCATAAATTTTTCCATCCAGCAAATCAATCAGTTTCCGGCACAAATACAAACCAATGCCTGTTCCGCTTTGTCCACTCACCGATTCCAAGCTTTGATTGTCCGACTGATAGAACTGCATGAAGATCCGCTCCATATCATTCTCTGGAATGCCTTTTCCCGTATCGCGGACACTGATAAACAATTTCTTCTCCTTCTGACAGCCGATTGTCCCCACATAAATACCAATATTTCCCCCCTTAGGAGTAAACTTCAGGGCATTACTGATTAAGTTAGTCATGATTTTACGCATCACATCCTCGTCAAACATCAGGAACGGATCTGAAAGATGCAGATAAAGCTGGAGGTCAATACCACGACTTCTTGCATAATCGGCAAAAGGAGGTACAATCTCACTCATGAACTCTTTCAAGTTCCCGTAATTGGTGGCAATTTTGATATGCCCTTCCTCTACTTTCCGGAAGTCCATCAATTGATTGACCAGCGAAAGAAGATACTTGGAATTACGTTCCACCAAATGCAACTGTTCAATTACCTGGGGATTATAACTTAATTTCAGAGCCCGTTCAATCGGACCGACAATCAAAGTCAGCGGTGTTCGGAATTCATGCGTAATATTGGTAAAAAACGCCAGTTTATCAATGGTCAGTTCCCCCACCTTCCGTGACATTTCCAAAATCTGATTTTTCTGTGCAGTAATTTTCTCATTCCGGTCTTTCAGCAACTTATTTTGCTCAGACAGTTCCTGAGTCTGGTTGGAAAGTAATTTTTTCTGCGCTTCCAGTTCCGAAGTACGTTCTTCCACCATCTGATGCAGCAGATTCTGCTGTCGCTTCATCGTCTGGTAACGCCATAACAGAAAACGATATCCTCCGAACAGCAAAATAAATAGTGTGGAAAGTAAAAACCACGGAGTCTTGTAAAAATAAGGACGGACCACAATCGTCAGTTTTGCCGTACGCGTCAGCCAATGCTTCCCATCTGGCGCATACTGAAGCTGAAAAACATATTTTCCCGGATAAAGATTTGTATAAGTTGCATTGTTGCGGCTGGCCGGTACCGTTACCCACGTATCATCAAAACCTTTCAAACGATAAGAATATTGGGACTGAGGTGCCAGTATATAATCAAGAGCTGCAAAATCAATCGACAATGACTTGTCACTTTCATGCATCACTATTTTTCCTGACTGCGGAAAAACCTCCTGACCAAACACCTTGCAATGGGTAAAAACCAGTGGATACATACATTTATGCTCTGTTTCAATCATCGGATGGATTTCTGTCAACCCTTTCTGGCTGCCAAAGAACAAACGTTCCTTGTCATAAGACAAAGCTCCTGCATTCCAATAAAACTGGTCGGAAACCAATCCGTCAATCTGACTGTAATTGCTGAAAGACTCTTCTTTTACATTAAAGCACGACAATCCATTGTCCGTAGATACCCAAATATTCCCATACCAGTCTTCCAGAATCCCGCGTACACTATTACTTACCAGTCCATCGTCTTTTGTAAACGCCATGAACTGATACTCTTTTCCTCTGTGCAACGCTTTATAAAACCCGTTACCATTACTTCCCAACCAAACCGTACCATCTTTCGACTGAAAAATAGACGTAATGCGCTCTATTCTTTCCGAAGCCGGATTATCCAGTTTAAACACATATTTCTTGTATTTCAACTGTCCTTTCCCATACGCCTCCAAATCGATTCTCAAAAGGCCAAAAGGCGATGAAGCCCAAAGTTCCTTCTCACGAGTAATGCACATGCCTAATGCATTCTGATTGACAACCGCCTTACTTTCCTTCGAGAAAGGTTCCACAATACTTCCATCTGCCGGATTGTATACATACAAGTTCCCCATGGTTCCAATCCACAACAAGCGATTGACGGGGTCGAAAGCCAGACTCGAAATAAAAGGATCTTTCAATGGAAGAGGAATATAGCGTTTCGGTGCAGAAGGCTGCCGGTTTATCCATCCTACTCCACCTCCCCAAGTGCCCACATACAACCGGTCCTTGTCATCCAAGACCAGCACACTTACCGTGTTGTGTGACAAACAAGCCGGTGCATCGGTCGTATAATGCAAAAAACGCTCGCTTCCCTTTAAATGACAGTTCAACCCTCCTTCCACCGTACCTACCCAAAGAGTATGAAACTCGTCTTCCACAATTGCATTGACCGGATTACGCGAAAGACTTCCTGGCTGATTCGGCTGATGATAATAATTAATCACCGACAAACGGGCCGAAAACATCTTGCTTAGTCCTCCAATTTCAGTCCCTACCCAAACAATGTCGTTTTCATTATCAGTATAAAGCGTATTGATGAAATTACAGGAAAGTCCGTGCATCTCCATCACCTCTCCAGCCTGAATACGAGTAAAATCGGAAGTAGAGGCATTGAACACATTCAGCCCCAGCAATGTCCCGACAATAATCTGATTGTCTTGCATCGAGGTAATGGAAGTGATGTAGTTTTGTGACAAAGAAGACGGATTGCGTGCATCATGGAAATAAAACCGGCTGGTATCTGTCGTCAGGTCATAACAATATAATCCGTTATTGGTTCCAATCCACACGTTGTTCTGGCAATGATAAATGCAGAACACGGCATCCATCGACGGAATCTCCAACGATACAGAAACCGGCTGCGGCTCCTGCATACTTTCCACATCCTCACGAATCCGGCAAAGTTTTCCCTTGTGAAAGAACCAGATATACCCGTCTATTTCAGCCAATACACTGCCTCGTTCATGCAAAGGAGTGTCTGAAACCTGAATCACCTTTTCCACCTTCCCTGTATCGTGAAACGTAACCTTATAAATTTGTCCCCGACTGCAAATCCACAGATTCCCCTTTCTGCTCGTCAAAAGAAAATTGGCGGGCAGTTTCATCAACTCCATCATCTGCTTCGACTGCAAAGATGCAGCCGGTAATATCTGCAGATTTTCGGTAGAAAGCAATTCTATTCCCGCTTCTCCCGCCATCCAGATACGATGAAAAGCATCCTCCGTCAGTTTCTCCACAAAGTTGCTTTTCAAGACCCTTTTCTTATCGGTTGCATTGGTATGAAAAGTGACAAACTCATTTCCGTCGTAACGAGCCACTCCTCCTCCGTATGTGGTTACCCACAGATACCCATCACTGGATTTTATGATGTCATCCACAAAATTGTAGGGCAAGCCGTCGTTCATCGTAATAGAAGCCAACGAAAAACGAGAGGAACTGTGCATGGCACAAAGCCGTATATTCGGATTGCACAAGCTGAATACAAGGAACAGATAGAACAGCAAACTTTTTCTTTTCATGGATTTCTTTTCACTTTTCAGACAAAGGTATACCGTTTTTCCAGTCTTTTTCGGAAAAAGGAAATAAAAATCCATTCAAAAAACAAATGTCCACCTAATAGAAAAAATTGTCCACCTCAGGAAGAACAATAGGCCCTAAATTTATCCCTAAAAAACATAGAAACAGACATTTTATGATTACTATGTCAATTTATTGCCGCTTTTTATGTAAGTTTGTATCACATTAAATTAAAAATAAAACCATGAACAAACACTTAGCCTTTATCTCTGCGCTTGCACTCAGCGCGGGTCTCAGCCTGCAAGCGCAAAACACCAATCAGATGGTGATTCAGGCCAACAAGATTGGTGCGGAAATACAACCGACCATGTACGGGCATTTCTTCGAAGACATTAACTATGGAGCCGATGGAGGTCTCTATGCAGAACTGATTAAGAACCGTTCGTTCGAATTTCCACAACACCTGATGGGATGGGACATTTTCGGCAACGTCACCCTCCAAGATGACGGACCGTTTGAAAAGAATCCACATTACGTACGCCTCGGAGCCCCCAGCCATCCGCACAAACGGACCGGCATTGAAAACGAAGGCTTCTTCGGAATCGGTATCAAGGCCAACGAAAAATACCGCTTTACCGTATGGGCAAGAGGGGAAAACCAGAAAATACAGGTGGAACTGATTGACAATGCGTCCATGGGAGAATCGCAGGTCATCACCTCACAAGACGTAAACATCAACTCCAAGGACTGGAAAAAATATGAAGTCATCCTGACTCCTACTCAGACACAAGCCAAAGCACATCTGAGAATCTTCCTGGCTTCTCCGGGCACGGTAGATTTGGAACATGTGTCTTTGTTCCCGGTAGATACCTGGAAAGGACGTGAAAACGGACTGCGGAAAGACCTCGTACAGGCATTGGCCGATACCAAACCGGGCATCTTCCGTTTCCCGGGAGGATGTATCGTGGAAGGAACCGAAATCACCGACCGCTACAACTGGAAGAACTCTGTAGGACCGGTGGAAAACCGTCCACTCAACAGCAACCGCTGGGAGTACACCTTCCCCTACCGTTTCTTCCCGGACTATTTCCAGAGCTACGGCATGGGATTCTATGAACTGTTCCTGCTGGCTGAAGACATGGGGGCCGAACCGCTTCCGGTACTGAACTGCGGACTGGCTTGCCAGTACCAAAACGATGACCCGAAAGCACACGTACCCGTAGACCAACTGGACAGCTACATTCAGGATGCACTCGACCTGATTGAGTTTGCCAATGGCGACACCAACACCAAATGGGGAAAACTCCGTGCTGACATGGGACATCCGGCTCCGTTCAACCTGAAATTCATGGCCATCGGAAACGAACAGTGGGGACCGGAATATCCGGCACGTCTGAAACCGTTTGTAGAAGCCATCCGCAAAGCACATCCGGAAATCAAGATTATCGGTTCCTCCGGTCCGCAGTCTGAAGGAAAGGATTTCGATTACTTGTGGCCGGAAATGAAGAAACTGAAAGTCGACTTGGTAGACGAACATTTCTACCGTCCGGAAGACTGGTTCCTGAAATCAGGCAACCGTTACGACAACTACGACCGGAAAGGCCCGAAAGTATTTGCCGGAGAATACGCCTGCCACGGAAAAGGCAAGAAATGGAACCACTTCCACGCATCTCTGCTCGAAGCTGCCTTCCTGACTGGAGTAGAAAGAAATGCCGATGTGGTACACATGGCTACCTACGCTCCGCTGCTGGCTCACGTGGAAGGATGGCAGTGGCGTCCGGACTTAATCTGGTTCGACAACCTGCGCTCGGTACGCACCTGCAGCTGGTATGTACAGTCACTCTACGGTCACAACAAAGGTACCAACGTCGTACCTCTGACCATGGACAAGAAACCGGTCAGCGGACAAGAGGGGCAGAACGGACTCTTTGCCAGTGCCGTTTGGGATGAACCGACCCAAACTTACATTGTAAAAGTGGCCAACACTTCCGACAAGGCACAGCCTCTCACGCTGGAATTCAAGGGACTGAAGAAATCTGTCACTTTAGGCGACGGGAAATGCATTACCCTGCATACCGAAAATCCGGATGCAGAGAATACACTCGACAACCCGAATCTGATTACCCCTCAAGAGAGTGCCGTATCCATCGAAGGAAATACGCTCAATACTGAAATAGGTGCCATGACATTTGCTGTCTACAAATTCAAAAAAGAAAGCAAATAAAGTCATCGGTTATTGCCAAAAAGGTGCGTCTGGATTGCCCGGACGCACCTTTTTTTTCGCTTTAATAATACATGCACAACCTATATCCTAAATACAATAAACAAGTACATGCCACCAGTACCATGGTCAGTGTCACCTTCAGGGCCTTCTGACGCTCCTTTAAACTTAATTCCATAGTAACTTCCTCCAATTGTTCTGTAACAAAGTTCGGAAAAATATATTACAAAATCATGTAAACAAAGTAACTTTTGTGTGAAAATGTTTCTCAAACTCCATTACAGCCGTTTTTCTTAATAAATCTTTCAAATAAGCGGCATTTTCCAAATTATGTTATAAAACACATCTTTTAGATTCATTCCTTTGCAGATTTCCGGAAAGTCTTTACCTTTGCAACGTGTTTTTCATAGTATTAGATTTAAGGTTAACAAAAGGTTGGAGTTCAGCGGAACTCCTTTTTTTATGTCCGTACGTGAACACAAAAAAATTCCGGGCCTGAGCATTCCTTTTGCTCAAGCCCGGAATTTTTATTTCCTATGACAGGCGATTTTTACATCGGTACGATAGTGAATCCCCAACGGTATTCCTTATTGGCCGGAATCAGGTACTGCGGGTCTGGAATAGAACCCCAGCTGTCGAAACCGCCCACACCCATCTGGCGCATGTCCAGGCAGACTTCCACAAAATCACGCGGAGTAATATCGTTGATGTGGGTCTGACGCGGCTTGATGTCTTTCGCCGTACGGATATCATGTTTCAGTTCTTCCGCATCCCGGTTGTTCCACTGGTAGTCGCGGCTTGTCGCTTCTTCACCGTCAAAATCCTCTACGGAATTACGGAGAGAATTGAATTCCATCGTTCCGTCGGCATACACAGCCAATCCCTTACCGTTTTTCTGCTTCAAAGTCAGCCAGCGGGTATCGGTGTGATGTCCGTTCTCTTGCGGACGGACGTAAGGATAATACATCTGTTCTGCCGTGCTCCGGTATTCACCCACCAGTGTACCGTTGTTGCGATCACAGTAGTTTTCTTCCGGTCCACGTCCGAAATAAGTCACCTGCTCCATGTCGGCTGGCAAACGGAAACGTACTCCGATGCGCGGTACCACCAGTTTGGAACTTTCCTTACGACGTGCTTCGTTGCCCGGTGTAAAGGTAGCCATCAGGGTCGCTTCCGAAGCCTCAGTCTGAGCGGCCTGCATTTCGGTAGAGGTAAAGGTGTAATCCGCCTTCACCACTCCCGACGGATGGATGCGGTAAGTCGCAATGTAGAGATTGCCTGCAGCCAGCAGGTAGCTTACCTTCAATACGGCATCTTTTCCGTCCAAGGCGAGTGAGGCATCCACTACGTTGAAGTTCTTGCTCGACTGTTTCCAGATTTGCAGACGTTTCGGCATCTGGCTTCCGTAGTCGTTGTCGTTCGGTCCACGCCAGAAATTAGGCTGCAAACCGAATCCGTCGTGGAAGTATTCAGTACCTTTTACTTTATAGGAAGTCACTAGCCCGGTTGATTTGTCGAACACAAACGATACGCGTGACGACTGTACCTTCAGCAGGTTGCCGTTTTCACTGCATTGCAAAGCCGGACCTTGCACCGTGAACGAACGGTCGAGTGCCTCTACCGGCAGACGGAACTGTTCATGCGCAATTTCATAGCCGACCGGAATCAACGGTTCCGGTTCCAGCGTCGTCACCGAGAAGTTCACGAAATATTCTGTACCAGCCTTAGCCTTCAACCCTCCGACGTTTACCGCCAATTCTTTCTTGGCCTGAGGAGCCACGTCCAGCGATACTTTTCCACGGCGTACCACCTTGTTGTTTTCTTTCACCTCATACGCAATCTGGTATTTCTTCAGATTGGTGAAATAGAAACGGTTGAGCACATTGAATTTTCCGTTCGCCAGGTCGGTAGCTTCGAAAGCCACATTCTGATGCGCATATTTCACTTCACTCATCGCCGGATGAGGATTACGGTCCGGATTCACGATACCGTTGCAGCAGAAGTTACCGTCGCTCGGCATGTTGGTACCGAAGTCACCTCCGTAAGCCCAATAGTCTCTTCCGTTCTCATCCTTTACCAAAATACCCTGATCTACCCAGTCCCAGATATAACCTCCCTGCAGGTTCGGATAGGTATAAATCGCTTTCCACTGGTCCCACAAGCCTCCGGTAGAGTTACCCATGGCATGCGCATATTCCGACGGCACCACCGGACGGTCACTGCCCTGACGGCCGATACTTTCCAGCCATGCCGCACTAGGATATTGAGGTACATACATATCTGAGTTCCATTCCCACTGTGCACGTTCGTAGTTCACCGGACGGTCCATCAGTCCCTTGTCAGCCTGTTTCACCCACAAGTACGCCTCATAGAAGTTATATCCGTTACCGGCTTCATTACCCAATGACCAGAACGTCACGGAAGGATAGTTTTTGTTACGTTCAAACATGTTTTCCACACGATACAAATGCGGTTTCAGCCATTCCGGGTTGTTTCCCAACGTACCCCCCTTGCTCAGGCTGTAATACATACCGTGGCTCTCGATGTTAGCCTCATCATAGATATAAAGCCCATATTCATCACACAGTTCATAGAAACGACGGTCCTGCGGATAATGGCACAGACGCACCGTGTTGATATTGTTGCGCTTCATCAGTTCCAGGTCCTTGCGCATCAGTTCTTCGCTCACGTAATGACCTGTCAGCGGATTGTGTTCGTGCATGTTCACCCCTTTCAGTTTCAACGGCTGTCCGTTGATGAACAACACATGGTAGTTCTTGCCATTGGCTGCCTTCTGATCAATTTCCTTGATTTCGATACGACGGAAACCTACGTGATACGGAATGACCTCAGTCACCTTGCCGTTTTCCTTCACCGTCATCAACAATTTATACAAATTCGGGGCTTCCGAGGTCCACGTCTGTACTTCCGGCAGTTCCTTGCTGAAAGACACCGTACCTTCTTTTCCCGGCAACACCTCGGATGCCTGCTCGCCACTGGCTACCACCTTTCCTTTGCTGTCCAGTAATTCATAGCTTACACTCAGTCCCGCTGTCTGTGTACGGTGGTTCTTCAGTTCCATGTCCAGACGGAAGATACCCTTGGTATAAGAATCATCCAAAGTGGAAGTGATACGGAAATCCTGTACCGAAGCCTTCGGCTGCGAATAAAGGAACACATCGCGTTCGATACCGCTGATACGCCAGAAGTCCTGACATTCCAGATACGAACCCGTGCTCCAGCGGAAAATCTTCAAAGTCAGTACGTTGTTCCCATCCTTCAGGTAGTCGTTGATTAAATATTCTGCCGGATTCTTGGAATCCTCGTTGTAGCCCACTTCTTTTCCATTCAGGTATACATAGCAGCCCGATTTGGCTCCGGCAATGTGCAGGTAAATATCGCGTCCCTTCCATTCCGAAGGTACCGTAACGTCACGGCGGTACACGCCTACCGGATTTTTCTCCGGCAACAGCGGAGGCTGCGGATTGCGCGGCTGGAACTCATAACCATGGTTGGTATAAATGGCCGTACCGAAACCCTGTACTTCCCAGTTGCCCGGCACCTGGATGTCGTGCCATCCGGCTGTACTGGTCTCCGGCGAAGTGATATCGGCCGGAAGATTCAGGTAAGAATCCGTATAATAAAATTTCCAGGTTCCGTTCAACAGCTCATAATAAGGGCTGTTTTCATACTTTCCGGTCAAAGCCTGTGTCTTGTCGGCATACGTCATAAAGGCCGATCGAGGCGCTTCGCGGTTTACAGATACGGTTTGAATATCTTTCCAATAAGGTAAAGAGGCATTTTCCGCAAACATCTGCTGAGGAGTTCCGCTGACAGTCAACACTCCAGTCAATGTGTAACAAAGTGTCTTGATTGCTTGTGTGAGTTTCTTTTCCATCTGTCCTTTTTAAGGTTAATAAATTTATGAGCGCAAGTTAGGAAGAATATTTCATATTCTCCACAAATTTCTTCATGAATTTTATTTTCTTTATAGAGGAAAGTTCCTTACCTCAATGACAACGACCCACTTCTTTAATTTTCAGCCTGAACTTCAAGCGAATAGGAACCTGCACATATTAAAAATGTCCGCCATCGAAATCAATTCAATGACGGACATTCACTCTATTATCAATGCATTTAATTCAGTTCTTTAATACCATACCGTCTGCTTATCACCCATCAGGAAAGTCAACTCTCCGCCTTTCATGATATCTGCATAATCAATCCAAGCTTTCTTGTATTCTTTTCCATTCAGAAGCACACCTTGTATGTAACAGTTTTTCTGCCCCTTGTCTTCCCGCTTAATCACGAACTGACCACCGGGCACTGCAATTTCGACCTTCTCAAAGTTCGGATAGCCAAAGACAAATTTACCTCCGGCAGGCTCTACCTGATAGAAACCAAACGACGAAAGAATATACCATGCCGACATCTGTCCCACATCCTCATTACCCGACAAGCCGTCCGGCTGGTCGGTGTACATGGTATGCAGAATTTCTTTCACCCGTTCTGCCGTCTTCCAAGGCTGACCTACCAAGGTATATAAATAAGTGATGTGATGGCTCGGTTCATTTCCATGTGCATATTGCCCAATCAGTCCGCTGATATCCGGTGAGGAAGCCTCTCCCATATCTCCACTAGCCAGGAAAAGAGAATCCAGCTTGTGAACAAAAGCATCTTTGCTGCCGAAACAAGCCACAAGTCCCTCTACATCCTGCGGCACCAGCCAAGTGTACTGCCAGGCGTTTCCTTCACAATAGTCATCGTCTCTGTGTGCCGAGGCATACGGGCTGAAAGGCGTACGCCAGGAGCCGTCGCTCAGCTTGCCTCTCATAAAGCCGGTAGAAGCATCAAAATAATTCTTGTACGACTTGCTGCGCTCCAGGAAGTAGGTATAATCCTCCTGCTTTCCGAGACGACGGGCAGCCTGTGCCACCGCCCAGTCGGCAATGGCGTATTCCATATCGTAAGCAATGGCTTCCGTCATCTTGTCGGCCGGAATGAATCCATACTGAATCCGATACTCCATACCGCGTTCCGGCAGCATGGATGACTCTTTCAGCGCCTTGAATGCCAATTCCGAATCAAATCCCTTGATGTCCTTCAAAATGGCATCTGCCACTACCGGTACCCCGGGATTTCCCACCATACAGTTGGTCTCGCAGCCCATCAGATGCCATACCGGCAACTTGCCCTGCTGCTGATAGATATGCAACATCGTGTTGATGATATCGCTCATCCGCTCCGGCTGAAGGATGGTCATCAAAGGTTGTGCGGCCCGGTAAGTGTCCCAAAGAGAGAAAGTAGTGTAGTTCTTGAACCCTTTCTCGTGGTGCATTTGCTTGTCGGCTCCGTAATAATCGCCGTTCACGTCACAAAATTCTGACGGAGCGAACAACGTATGGTACAAGCTGGTATAGAAAATTTTCTTGGACATTGCATCCTGAGTAGACACCTTCACCTTGTTCAATTCCTTGTTCCAGGCAGCCTTGGCGTCGGCCACCGTCTGTTCAAAGTCCCAGCCACTAAGTTCCGTCTGCATGTTCAGCTGGGCTCCCTCTTCGGAGGTAGGCGAAAGGGCCACCTTCATGTAAATCGGCGCCGGATTTCCTGCCGAAAAATTCACCCGGGCAAACAACTGGGCACCCTGGGCCATCTTACCTTCCTTCACTGAATCGTTGACAATGAAAGCGACACTGTCGAACTTCCGCGAGAACTCGGCACGAAAGAAAATGCGCTGGTCGTCGGCCCATCCCTTGGAATTGCGGTAACCGCTCAGTGTACTGTCGTTGACCACCCGGATGACTGCATCCGTAGTCTTGTCCCAGCAACCTCCGTTCACCATATCGAACACAATGGCCGGGCTCTCCTTCTCGGGGAAAGTATATTTATGAAAACCAACCCGCTTGGTAGCCGTCAGTTCCACATCCACATTGTATCTTGACAAGTGCGTACGATAATAGCCCGGGGTGACCATTTCTTTTGAACGGTCAGAATACGACCAGAGTCCTGTTTCATACGACGTGGTGTCACCTCGTGCATAGGTCACTTCACCTACCACCGGCATCACATTGATGTCGTGCAAGTCGCCGATACCCGTACCGCTCAGGTGCGTATGAGGAAAGCCGATGACCGTAGAATCCGATTCATGATACCCCGATACCCAGTCCCACGATTGAGGAATACTGGTCGGACCTAACTGCACGAAACCATAAGGTACGTTCGCGCCAAAAAACACATGCCCGTGCCCACCGGTTCCAATACGCGGATCCACAAACTGCGTCAAGTCTTCCATTTCCGGTTCTGCCTGCTTGTTCTCACAAGAAAACAAACACAAAGACAAGGCTCCGGCAAATAAAAATGATTTCTTATTCATGGTTTTAAATTTAAATAGTTGAAGGTCTTTTAATTACTATCCATAGCATTATCCCAAAGGTTACTTTTGCCATTTTCAGGGTAAAGGTACGGAGATTTATCGTATAGAAAAGATTTTTTCTTAAAAAGTTGCACTTCTAGAGAAAAATAACTCTCCAGACAACAAAGTAAGACATTCTTACTCATGCCCTTTCCTTTTCCTTTCAACGACACATTCTATTCTCTATTTCACAGTGCGGGATTTATATACCACAGTGTGGGATATGTATTTCACACTGTGGTTTTTATATTTCACACTGTGGTACACAGAAAATTCTTATTCACAGATACTTATATACCTATACGAAAGTTACAATTACTTTCCTCATTCTCCACTTCAAACGTATACAAGACTTAAAAACGAGTGTTATTTGCTAATTCATGTTATAAAGCATGTTTTTCACTTGCAAGTATCCCTAAAATACCTACCTTTGCAACGTGTTTTTCATAGTATTAGATTTAAGGTTAACAAAGGTTGGAGTTCAGCGGAACTCCTTTTTTTATGCCCATATCCCCGCTCCTACCTCTGAACAGGCATAAAAAAAGCCCCAAAGCATTTCACCTTGAGGCTTTCAGATTCACTATCCGTTATTAATATCCTTCATTCTGCTTCAAATTCGGATTCTTATCCAAGATACTCTGTCCGAACGGGAAATAACGGTTTTTAGGTTCAAACTTACGCACTTCTATCAACTTATCTTCATCCGATGCCGCGACATTGATGGTAGCCCGGGTTTCCGGATCGGTCCCTGTCATATTTACCGTACCTACTCTTCTTTCCAAACGTCCGTTCAATACCTTCTCGGCCAGCATCTTTCCATCTGCTGTCTTCCAGCGTAAAATATCTGCCCGGCGAAGTCCTTCACCTGCAAGTTCCACCGCTCTTTCACGATGTATCAACTCACGCAGCGTTTCTTTCGTATTGTATTTATCTGTATTTACCTTCGGCATTCCCACACGCTGGCGTACCTGATCAATTTTGTCGTAAACATCCTGTGAAGGACCGTTTAATTCATTTTCCGCTTCTGCCCAAGCCAAGAGCACTTCGGCATATCTGAATACAATCGGACAAGCAGCTGTTTTCCAGATGTCACTATATTGTGTAATCGGGGCAAGATACTTGCTCCAAGTCAACCCTGTTTTCGAAGCGTTATCGGCTGCCGTCATGTAGTTGCTGTTGCTGGCTCCGTCTATGGTCTTGTCGAGGGTATTGAAGACCTTCTTCACTCCGTCTCCGGCAATGTAATCCGCACCAGGATAAATAATGCTCAATCCCAAACGCGGGTCACGGCCCTTGAAAGGATGAGTCGCATCATAGGAAGGATCTTCTTCGATAGTCAATCCGCTTTTCATTTCATACGTATCGACTAACTGATAAGTAGGCACGATGGACGACCATCCCCCGTCACCATTATTGTACATCTGTCCGATTACTCCCAATGCCCTGGTAGGAGTGATATACTGTACGGCCAGAATGATTTCCTGAGAGTCTTGTCCGGCTAACTGAAACAATTTGCTGTATCCTTCCGCGCCTGGCTCCAAGTCATATTGGTTCAAATCAATAATGGCCTGTGCCTTTGCCTTTGCAGTCGCCCAATCGCCATAGTACAAAGCCTCTCTCATACGGATGGCCAAAGCCGCTCCCTGTGCAATCCGTCCTCTTTCCGACGGTTTTACGTTCAAGTCGGGCGTACATTCATCCAATTCCGTTTCGATAAATTCCCGAACCTTTTCCTCGCTCTCTCTGGGGACCTGCGCTTCCTGTGCACTCTTGTAGTTCTCAATGATAGGTACACCGCCATAGAGCCAGTTCATCTTAAAATACTGATAAGCCCGGATAACCCGTGCCTGAGCCACCAAGTCCTTTTTCACTTTCTCGTCAGCAAAAGTCACCTGATTGATATTCTCCAAAAAAGTATTGCACCGACGAACAATGGTATAATCATAGAAGTTTGCCCCTGGATTGGCCGCCGTAACACCTCCGTTACCAAAATCCTTATAGCCTTCCCAAGAGAAATTATTGTATGCAAAATCAGAAGCACAATCCATATACAGGATTTCTCCTCCATCTTCCCAACCGTCATAACAGCCTACCAGAAATTTCTGTGCATCTGTTTCCGTCTTCCAAGTAGAACCCGGAGACAAGGCGTCCGAAGGTATCGTATCCAGAAAATCATTGCAAGAAGCCATAAAAGCCAATGCAGCACCTGCCAATATATAATTTATGTATTTCATATCTTTATGTTTTTAAGGTTTATCTTAGAAAGTCACATTCACACCAAACGAGTGGGTTCTCAACAAAGGATAAGAGGAGAGACGCTGGCTGGTGGCTTCCGGGTCAATATTAATTTTCATTCCATCAATCGTAAACAAGTTCTCTACGGAGTAATAGAAACGCACATTTTCAATTCCCCAACTGCTGAGAAGATGTTTAGGCAGGGTATACCCCAACTGCAAGTTTTTCATTCTCAAGTAACTCGTGTTCTGCAACCAGAAAGTAGAAACAGCGTTACGGGAACAGCTGGGAGAATTGGTATCCGTAAAGATACGCGGCATGGAAGCATCCTTATTGTTTTCTGTCCAAGCGTCTTTCCAGATGCTGGCCGGATGTCCGGCATCCCCTGAGAAAGCACCGTATACTTCATACGCATCGAACAGACGAGAAACCTTGGCTGCTCCATTGAACATGACTGACAAATCGAAATTCTTCCATCCGGCATTCAGGCTCAAACCGAAAGTATACACCGGATCGCTGCTATTAGCCAATACACGGTCGTCGCCATTCAACTTGCCGTCGCCATTGGTATCCACATAACGGATATCACCGGCCTTGAAACCGCCACCACCAAACGGGTTGCCGTATTTCGCCGTAAAATCGTCAGCTTCCTGCTGAGAATTGAAGAATCCGTCAGCCTGGTACACATAATAAGAGTTCATGGCATGTCCCAGTGCATTGCGCTGATTGTATCCGCCTGACGCGTCGATATAATCTACACCTCCTAGGTCGGTAATCTCATTGTGGTTGTAAGAGAAATTGGCAGCCACGCCAAATGACCAGTCACCCCACTGGTTATTATAACCCAGATTGATTTCCACACCTTTGTTCAACATTGAGCCCACATTATCTTTATAAGGATTGAGGGCAAATTCCTGCGGCACAGCCACATCCATCATGATACCCGTGGTCTTGCGATTGTAAAAGTCGATAGAACCAGTCAGGCGGTTATTGAACAATCCAAAGTCCAATCCCACTCCCCAGGTAGTGGCCTTTTCCCAGGTGATGGTGCTCAGGTTATAAGAACCCTGATAATATCCTGAATTCAGGGTACCACCCAACGGATAAGTCGCCCCGATGTCGTACACTGTCAACGCCGGATAGTAAGCTCCCGAAGCATCACTATTCAACGCATCCTGGTTACCCAGCATACCCCATGAAGCACGAATCTTCAAATTGCTCAACCAGTTGCGTGCAGACGACATGAAGTTTTCTTCACTGATTCTCCAAGCTCCCGAGAAAGAAGGGAAATATCCCCATCTGTTTCCTTCCGCAAAACGGGAAGAAGCATCGGCACGGATATTCGCCTCGAGCAGATATTTTCCTGCAAAATCATAATTGACACGGGCAAACCAAGAAATCATGGCCAGTTCACGGCTGAATCCGGCATTGGTCTGCGAAGCGGCATCACCGGCATTGATGTCGGTCAGTTCATTGTTCGGGAAATTCTCACGATAAGCTTTCAAATATTTATAATTGTATTTTTCAGTATGCCATCCGGCCAATCCTTTCACATGATGATTGCCAAAACTCTTGTCATAGTTCAGCAACGCATCGTAATTGGTACGGTCCCAACGATAATAACGCTCATCCAAAGAATTGGGGGTCGTTGCTTTATTGGCATTATACTGGATGAATGCCTAGAAATATTTATAGTTCTGCAGATTGTTGACATACGATCCGGTCAGTGTCAATACCAGTCCGTCCAAAATCTGATAGTCCAATGAAGCGGTTCCTGTAAAGTTATAATTGTCGCGTGTCACTTTCATACCTGAATCCAGCCACGCAATCGGGTTACCATCGGAAATCGTACCATAAGTTCCGTCTTCGTAGCGATTTACAATCCAAGGAGCAATCAAGTTCAACTGACGGATAATCTGGTCGGAGCTTCCTCCGTTGTAAGCCGAGCTGGCATCATCGTATTTATTCTTGATAAAAGCCAGATTCAGTTTAGCCGACAAACGCTTGCTGATTTTCATATCCAGGTTGGTACGTGCATTGAACTGTTCACGTCCGGCATTCGGCAATACACCCGTCTGGTTCAAATAACCGATAGATCCCATATAATGCACAAACTCATTACCGCCTGTTACATTCAGATTATGACGATGCTGGACACCCGTCTTGTAGGCCAGCCCGTACCAGTCGGTATTCGGATAATTCGGGTCGGTTCCATCCTTGAATTTCTGGATTTCTTCATCCGTAAATCGAGGAGCCTTATTTTCTGCCCGTAATGCATCGTTATACATGCTGGCATATTCATACGAGCTCAACCGGTCGATGGTTTGGGTGGTATGCTGGAAACCTACATACCCACTATACGATACTTTAGGTTTTCCTGTCGACCCGCGCTTGGTTGTAATCAAAATGACGCCGTTGGCTGCCTTAGAACCATAAATAGCCGCCGATGCCGCATCTTTCAAGACCGAAATGCTGGCAATGTCATTGGGGTCGATGGCGCTCATGGTTTCCGATTCCACTCCATCAATCAAAATATAAGGAGAAGCCGAGTTCAAGGTACCCGTACCACGCACCCGGATGTTTCCACTGTCCATACCCGGCGCACCGTTTGTACCAGTTACGGTTACACCCGGCATCAATCCCTGCAAACCACTGCTGACATTCTGAATCGGACGATTCTGAAGTTGCTCACTATCGATAGAGGCTACAGAACCCGACAGATTTTCTTTTTTCTGAGTACCATAACCCACTACCACCACTTCTTCCAACGTTTTGGTATCTTCTTTTAATACAACTTTCAAACTGCCCGAAGCTGGAGCAGTCTGTTCCTGAGTCACATATCCGATATACGAAAATACCAGTACCGATTTAGAAGACGATACATCCAGTATAAAGTTGCCATCCATGTCGGTAATCGTACCGTTGGAGGTTCCTTTTTCCAACACACTGACTCCAATCAAAGGAGAACCACTCGCATCAAATACAGCTCCCGTTACACGTACGGCTTGGGATGCAGTCACAGAAAATGAATGTCCGATTTCAGGTGCAGCCATCGCCTCACCCATAGAAGATAATGCCACAAATAAACTTAAAGTGATAGGTACGGACACAAGTTTTTTTCTCCACGGAGAAAAAACGGATGAAAAAAAGTCGTTTTTTCCATAAGTATAAAGATTTGGTTAATGTTCTAATAGTTTTCATGTTGTAAGTACTTCCGACTCGAAAGGCTTAAACAGAAATGTGCTCAAATATATTTATTATAATGAAAAGAAAAGAGTATTTTGTACTATTTAACAAAATAATTATTCTATAAGCCACACAAGTGGTTCGTTTTTCCTAAATATTGAACAAAATAAAGACAATAAGTTCATTCTAATAAACAATTTTATCACTACTTATTTCTGGAATAATCGTAATTTTGAAAAAGACAAATTATCATTTTACCCTAACTCTAATTTATCCGCATGAAAAAACAATTATTCTATTATCTCCTCTCTTGTACATCGCTGTGTACTGTAACGGCACAGGCCCTTGAAGTATCCAAGACCTATGTACCCAAGAAAAAAAGCATGTATCACAAAGAGTGGATTGACCTCAACAAAAATGGCCGAAAAGATATCTATGAGGACCCTAAAGCATCTTTGAACGACCGCATTGAAGACCTGCTTTCACAAATGACCATGGAAGAAAAAACCTGTCAGATGGTAACGCTCTACGGATACCAAAGGGTGCTCAAAGACTCGTTGCCTACTCCTGAATGGAAAAGCCAGTTGTGGAAAGACGGTATCGGGGCCATCGATGAGCACCTGAACTCCTTTCGTGGATGGGGAGTTCCACCCTTGAAAAACGACTTGGTGTGGCCTGCTTCCAATCACGCCTGGGCAATGAACGAAGTACAGCGTTTTTTTGTGGAGGAGACCCGCCTGGGAATACCAGTCGACTTCACCAATGAAGGAATCCGAGGTGTGGAAAACTATATCGCTACGAACTTTCCAACCCAATTGGCACTGGGACACACCTGGGACCGGGAACTAGTACATCAGGTGGGATACATTACAGGACGGGAAGCCCGTTTGCTGGGGTATACCAATGTCTATGCCCCGATTCTGGACGTAGGACGTGACCAACGCTGGGGACGCTACGAAGAAGTGTATGGAGAAAGTCCTTACCTGGTGGCCGAACTGGGTATTGCCATGGGAAAGGGACTCCAGACAAACATGCAAGTGGCCGCTACTGCCAAACATTTCGTGGCCTACAGTAACAACAAGGGTGCCCGCGAAGGATTTGCACGCGTCGACCCACAAATGTCCTGGCGAGAAGTGGAGAACGTACATGTATATCCTTTCACACGGGTTATTCAGGAAGCCGGCATTCTGGGAGTCATGAGCTCCTACAACGACTACGACGGTTTTCCCATCCAAAGCAGTTATTACTGGCTCACCCAGCGGCTGCGCGGTACAATGGGATTTCGAGGTTACGTGGTGTCGGACAGTGATGCCGTAGAATATCTCTACAGCAAACACAAAACAGCCAAAGATATGAAAGAGGCGGTGCGCCAGAGTGTAGAAGCCGGACTGAACGTGCGCTGTACTTTCCGTTCACCGGAATCATACGTACTTCCGCTACGTGAATTGATTCAGGAAGGGGGCCTCAGCATGGAAACCATCGACAACCGCGTACGTGACATTTTGCGTGTCAAATTCCTGACGGGATTATTTGATGCACCTTACCAAACAGACCTGGCCTTGGCCGACAAAGAAGTAAACAGCGAAGTTCACCAACAAGTGGCCTTGCAAGCTTCCCGCGAAGGACTGGTGCTACTGAAAAACGACAAAAACCTGCTTCCGCTCGACAAATCAAAAATCCAGCGTATCGCTGTATGTGGCCCGAATGCAGACGAAGCATCCTTTGCCCTGACTCACTATGGACCTGTAGCCGTAGAAGTCACTACGGTATTGGACGGCATCAAGCAGCAAGTAAAAGAAGGAACTGAAGTAACCTATACCAAAGGATGTGACCTGGTAGATGCCAACTGGCCGGAGTCGGAAATCATGCCTTATCCGCTTACCACAGAAGAAAAAGAAGGTATCCAGCAGGCCGTAGACAATGTCAAGGAAAGTGACGTAGCAATTGTTGTACTAGGAGGAGGTATCCGCACTTGTGGTGAAAACAAATCGCGTACCAGTCTGGACCTTCCCGGAAGACAACAACAACTGCTGGAAGCAATTGTAGAAACAGGAAAGCCTGTGGTACTGGTATTGATCAACGGACGTCCTTTAAGCATCAACTGGGCTGACAAGTTTGTACCTGCTATTCTGGAGGCCTGGTATCCAGGTTCGCAAGGTGGAACCGCCATTGCCGAAGCACTTTTCGGGGATTATAATCCAGGAGGGAAGCTGACCGTCACCTTCCCCAAGACGGTAGGACAGATACCTTTCAATTTCCCGGCTAAACCAGCCTCACAAGTGGACGGCGGACAGACTCCTGGTATGAAAGGCAATCAAGCACGTATCAACGGTCCACTTTATCCGTTCGGCTATGGACTGAGCTACACGACTTTTGAATATGCTGACCTCAAGCTCTCTTCGCCTGTCATTACTGACAAGGAACCCGTAACCGTTACTTGCAAGATTAAAAATACCGGCAATCGGAGCGGAGATGAAGTCGTACAGCTCTACACACGTGATGTCATCAGCAGTGTGACTACTTATGAAAAGAACCTGCGCGGATTTGAACGTGTACACTTGGAACCGGGTGAAACCAAGGAAGTCAGCTTCCAATTGCTTCCACGCGACTTCCAGTTGCTCAATAAAGACAATCACTGGGTTGTGGAACCAGGAATGTTCCAAATTATGATCGGGGCCTCTTCGGAAGACATCCGTCTGAAGAAAGGACTTGAAATCCGGGCATACGGTCAAGCCTCTGCCAACGAAACCATTGAATCGGATCCACGTGATTTCATCAGTGCAAGCAAGAACAAGAGCCACATCATCCACGTAGTCGACGGAGATTATTCCACTACCTGGACTGGAGACAAAGGAGAATACATATCCTTTGAACTGGCAGAAAATGCCAAAGTAGACCATGTAGGCATTGCCTGGAAAAACGCTGAAGCGGGTTCACGCTACGAAATCCAAATTTCCAGTGGAGGCGGACAGTTCCTCCCGGTACAAAGCGGAGAAGTGAAACCCAACCAGGAAGAAAACATTCAGTTCAACAAGACCGGAGGAAGTGACCTGCGTATTTTAATTACCAGCGGAAGTGCAGAAATAGCCGAAATCAAATTGCCGGAATTGAGAAAAGAGTAATTTTGTACCCGATGGAAAAGAACAAAAAGGTCTTATTGGGAATGAGCGGCGGCACCGACAGTTCGGTGGCAGCGTTGCTCTTGCAGGACGCCGGCTATGAAGTGACCGGCATCACTTTTCGTTTTTATGAGAAAGACGGCAGTACGGAATACCTGGATGATGCACAGAAACTGTGCCGCTCACTGGGCATTTCTCATCTGGTGTACGATGCCCGTACCGTGTTTCAAGAAAAAATCATCCGGTATTTCATTCAAGAATACATGGCCGGACGTACCCCAGTGCCTTGTACCTTGTGCAACAACTACCTGAAATGGCCGTTGCTGGCACAAGTGGCTGACGAACGGGGCATTTACCACCTGGCCACAGGACATTATGTCAACAAACGGTACATCGACGGCTACTGGCACATCACTTGCGGAAAGGATACCGACAAGGACCAGTCTTTTTTCCTGTGGGGGCTTCCCCAATCCATACTGGAACGGATGTGCCTGCCCATGGGCGGGCTGACCAAAACCCAGGTACGCGAAATAGCTGCCGCACGCGGATTCCTGAAAGCGGCTACCAAGCGCGACAGCCTGGGCGTATGCTTCTGCCCGATGGAGTACCGCAGTTTTCTGAAAACCCACGTACCAGAAGGAAAAATTGTACCCGGAAATTTTTACGATGAACGAGGGCATTGCCTCGGGAAACACGAGGGATATCCTTTCTATACTATCGGGCAACGGAGGGGACTGGGTATTCACCTAAACAAAGCGCTCTTTGTAAAAGAGATTATCCCCCAAGAGAATAAAGTGATTATCAGCGACAACCTGCAGGCACTGGAAAAGAACGAGATGTTTCTCACGCACTGGAATCTTGTGAACGCTGAAACTGTACTTGGACACGATGATGTCATCGTCAAGATACGTTACCGGAAACAAGCCAACCGGTGCACCGTCACCCAACTGAACGATGGAAGATTACATATCCAGCTGCACGAGCCGCTGGCTTCCATTGCCAGCGGACAGGCAGCTGCATTCTACCGAGGAGATGTGGTATTAGGAGGAGGAATCATCGAGTAATCAGCAATCCTTCTCCCTGCATTTTCCAAAGAAATAGTCGGTCAGGAAACGGGCATTCTTCTTGACCAGTTCCCGCCCGTGCTCTTCGCCTTGCAGGCTGTTCAGACCGGCATCTGGCAACATATCGGCATCTTGCAGGGCACAACTCAAGTCATACGGAATTACCTCCGGATTCAAGAGGAACAAGATGGCCTTCTTCTGTGCCTCCTTCGAATCATAAAACTTGTTCTCCGGTGAAGAGATGCATTCGCCCAAACGCATTTGGATATGGATGCCGGTATGCGGAGAAATCATCAGCACCAGTCCGTGCTGTGCATCCATCTTCGGCATCTGTATTTCTTCTTTTTCCTTGTACTCCATTTTCTGGAAAAGGAAATCCCGCACTTCTTCCTCCGACTGGCAGAACACAAACTGCTTCCCGCCGGATGCTTTCATAAAGGCATCGTAGGTTTGCCGGAAATCTTCACGTTTAGCAGCCTGTCGGGCCAACTCTTCTTTCATCTTTTCCTCATAGTCTGACACCACCAGCGTACCGTCCTGCCACCAGGTACCTCCATATTGTACCCATCGGCTCTGCAATACCGTCATGCCTTCCTTCCGGCCTTTCAAAGAGTCCATATCCACAGAGTCCTTACGGACAGACAGCTGTACCTCTTCTTCTCCCGACAAATCTTTCACAAACAACGAAGTCTCGTCTTCACCCTCATAAAGATACATTCCTTGAGGGGCGACTTTGACTTCTGCCCACTGTGCAGCCTCCGGATGGATCTTTCCTATCAGTGCCATCCATTCTACGGAGGTCAGTGAAAGCAGGTTCTTTCTTCCTTCAAACAGAATGTTCTGCTTCACATCGTACGACAAGAGACTTGGGTTTACATCCCCCATACGGACGGCCGCCTCCACCACATGGTGGTACTCGCTCCGGTTTTCAAACCCTACATAGCTGCAGAAGTGGAACCACTCCAAGATGCTACGATAACGCATGTAATCATTTTCGCCAAAAGGCTCCCCATACAGCATGTCATGCAAGCGAGTGTTTTCCGGCGCTACCTCATATTCTTCCGACAGATAATCGTAAAGTTGATGAGCCAGTTCCTCAAATACCGGATTCTCGGGATTCAGCACACCGCCAGCCTGCTTTTCCAAAGACTGGAAATAATGCCACAGCAGAAACCGCAGGTCTTCCGGATTCACTTCTCCTAGATAATATTCCTTTTCTTCTTCCGACGTCATAAAGGGCACAAGCTGACCGTACCGCTTGCGACATTCACTGATAAACGCTTCCCAGATGCCTGTCTGTGTGATGAGGTCCTGAAACCAGAGGGTCAAATAAATGGCAATGCCATGAAGGCTGTGCTCCGAATACCGTTCGCCGACCGCAGTCTTCAAGAAATCAGCAAGACGGTTGGCTACATTCACATAATATGTATCTATTTCATCCTGACGTCCGTAAGGCTGAAACGACATCCACTCTTGTACATATATCTTCTTCATATTAGATTTGGATTTAAAATTCTGTGATGCAAAAGTAAAATAATTACGAGAGTAAACAAACCATCCCGACGGAACTTATTTGCTATCCATACGTTATTCACAAGCTGTGAATAACAATAACTCACTGATACACAAGCCCTGCAAAGAACAAGTTGAATAATACTCACAAGGATTTCAACAAGTAATTAACCAACCTGTTCATATCCTATACTCACAAAAAAATCCTGTCCGCACGTTTCAGAAATGCGGACAGGATTTTATCTATCTACACTCTAAATTTATTCTTTCCGTTTCGCCTTCAGTTCCTCTGCTGGCACCATGCGATACAGACGGTCGCTGGGACGGATACGGTCGGGTACCTTGAACGATACATGCACTCCTTTCTTCACCACATCCACCGGTTTCAAATCTACACGTGCCTCCTCCAGTGTGACATACATGGCACCGGTAGTCGGACCGGTAATCAGGAGTTTGTCGCCCACCTTGATTTCAGCCGCCTCAATCAGGAACTCAGCCACTCCGATATTGGAGAAATACTTGATGCCGCGTCCGGCATATACCTTGCGCTCCGTAGCCTCTGAACCGTAGTTCTTGCTCCATTCTCCCAGACGTTGTCCCAGGTAATATCCGTTCCAGAAACCACGGTTGAACACCGTTTTCAGACGTGTATCCCAGTCGGCCACTTTCTCGTCGGAGAACGTACCGTCGAGATACGACTGGATGGCTTCCTTGTAACATTCCACCACGGTACGCACATACTCAGGACCACGGGCACGGCCTTCAATCTTGAACACCCGGACACCGGCTTCAATCATCTCGTCCATGAAATGAATGGTCTTCAAATCCTTCGGCGACATGATGTACTGGTTGTCCACTTCCAGCTCGATATCGCTTTCCTTGTCTTTCACGATGTAAGCCCGGCGGCATACCTGCATGCAGGCACCTCGGTTGGCCGATGCATTCTGTTCGTTCAGGCTCAGATAGCATTTTCCGGAAACCGCCATGCACAAGGCACCGTGACAGAACATTTCGATACGTACCAGTTCACCCATCGGGCCCTTAATCTGCTGCTCCTGAATAGCATCGTATATCTTGCGCACCTGCTTGAGGTTCAATTCGCGGGCCAGCACCACCACGTCGGCAAAGCGGGAATAGAACTTCAGCGCTTCCGCGTTGCTGATGTTCAACTGGGTAGAAAGATGCACCTCCTGGCCCACTTCGTTACAGTAAGCCATCACAGCCACATCGGCGGCAATGACGGCACTGATGCCGGCTTCCTTGGCCGCATCCACAATCTTACGCATCAGTTCAATATCCTCGTCGTAAATGATGGTATTGATGGTCAGGTAACTCTTCACCCCGTGTTCCTCGCACACCTTGGCGATTTCACGCAAGTCTTCTATGGTAAAAGTGCTTGCCGAGCGCGCACGCATGTTCAAACTCTCAATGCCGAAATAGATGGAATCAGCTCCGGCATGAAGGGCAGCTGCCAACGACTCACGCGAGCCAACAGGTGCCATGATTTCAAAGTCTTTGATTGTATAACTCATTTCCACTATTATGATATTACCGCGCAAAGGTAGCGTTTTTTCGGGATATAATAAAATTTCACTACCTTTGCGCGACAATATCAAGCCAATGAAAATTAGGAACATAGATTTAGGAGAAAAGCCAGTGTTGCTGGCCCCGATGGAAGATGTCACCGACCCTGCTTTCCGCCTCATGTGCAAGCAGTTCGGTGCCGACATGGTGTACACGGAGTTCGTGTCGAGCGATGCGTTGATCCGTTCGGTGGGAAAAACAATGCTGAAACTGAACATCAGCGAAAAGGAACGCCCGGTAGCCATCCAAATTTACGGAAAAGATACCGATACGATGGTGGAAGCAGCCCGCATCGTGGAACAGGCACAGCCTGACATTCTGGACCTGAACTTCGGATGTCCGGTGAAACGAGTGGCCGGCAAGGGAGCTGGTTCGGGACTGTTGCAGAACGTACCCAAGATGCTGGAAATCACCCGTGCCGTGGTCGATGCCGTCAAGATTCCGGTCACCGTAAAAACTCGTTTGGGATGGGATGCGGAGCACAAGATTATCGTGGAACTGGCGGAACAGTTGCAGGATTGCGGCATTGAGGCCCTGACCATCCACGGACGTACCCGTGCCCAAATGTATACGGGAGAAGCCGACTGGACACTCATCGGTGAAGTCAAGAAGAATCCGAGAATACACATCCCTATCATTGGCAATGGCGACATCACCACCCCTCAACGTGCCAAAGAATGTTTCGACCGCTACGGCGTGGATGCCATCATGATTGGACGGGCCAGTTTCGGACGTCCCTGGATTTTCAAGGAAGTAAAGCATTATCTGGAGACCGGAGAAGAACTTCCACCCCTTTCTTTCAAATGGCGGATGGATGTCTTACGACAGGAAGTACTCGACAGTGTGAACCTGCTGGATGAACGCAGAGGTATTCTGCACGTGCGCCGCCACCTGGCTGCCTCCCCGCTGTTCAAAGGGATTCCCAACTTCAAGGATACCCGCATCGCCATGCTGCGTGCAGAGACACTCCAGGAGTTAAATACCATCCTAGATCACATTGAAAATACATTCGGTAAGGAATAAGACTCCTTACCGACTTTTTCCTTAATACATGATGCGCTTGAAAACGGGCGAAATGAACCACCGCTTGTACATCAGCGTAGCCAGCTGGTACACGAAGAATGCGGTAATCAATCCCACGAGAGAATCAATCAGGTAGTGCGCCTGAATGTAGACCGTGGCACAGCAAAGCAACACATAGAACGGGAAAAGGATATAAGCCAGCTTCCGGTTCACACGCCAGGCCATAATCATCACAATGGTAGAGATACCCACATGCGAGCTGGGGAAAGCGGCGGTAGGGCGTTCGCCCACTTCCTGAGAGGCCTCCACCAGATTATAGAAGAATCCATGCTCATATCCGGGCCCCGGAAGCAAGAACGTATTGTGGTTGAAATAATCGCCGATGGGCGTAAAGTCACACGCATTCACCTTGTCCATCCCAATGGCCGGGAAATAAAACTGCGGGCCTGCAACCGGCACCAGAATATAGAACAGGTAGTAAATGAAGAAAGAGGTGACCAACACAAAACAGATTTTCTCAAACCACTCAAACCGGGTCAGAAAGTAATACACCACCACAATCAGCATCATGGGATAATAGAAGAAGTAACCCATATTGAACGGCTCACTGAACCATACCGAGGGACACAGCTTACTGAATTCCACGGAGGGCTGGCAATGGAAAATGGTCTGTTCGGCAGAAGCAAACAGATAGTCCAGGTTCGGGAACAGACGGTTGAACTCAAACGTGTCCGGATACCAGTAGGCCAGCAGTGACATCTGCACCACCATCCGGACAAAAGCTGTCAACCGGCAGGGAAATGCCTGATACAAATGAATCAGTACGAACGTCAGTACTACAATACCCAGACGTTCCAGCAACATGGTCCCGGGATGGTCCATCCGGGGATAGAGCAACAAAATCAAAATAGAGGTCAGGGCATTATAAATCAAACTGATGCTTTCTACTGCAAACAGTCCCTTCCCACTTTCTACTCGTTCAAATAACTTCAGTTCTATAGCCATCCTTCTTTCTTATACCAGGCAATTATTTCTTTTACACCTCTCTCCAACGGATATTCAGGCACATAGCCCAACTCTTTTTCCAGCGGGGAAATGTCACACCTCCAGTTCCGCTGCTTCATGATGCGATACTTGTCACAGTTCAATGTACTGGTCTTCCGGGCCAACCGCCCAATATTCTCTGCCACAAACGAGATGGCTTTCAAGAGAAACAACGGACACACCACACGAACCATCCACGGATTGTCCAGCTCCCTCCGAATCAGATCGGAAAACGTGTGGCTACTGTACACTTTCCCGTCACTCACGAAATAGGCCCGGCCGGTGACATTCTTTTCAATGGCCAGATAAATGGCCTGCACCAAATCTTTCACAAAAACAAACGTGATGTCCTGACGCTTAAAGCCTGCCGCAAAATCCACATGCTGCTTTACAGACTTGGCCATCAGGAAATAATCTCGCTCCCGAGGCCCGTACACGCCGGTAGGACGGAAAATCACATACGGGAAACCGGACAAAGATTTCAGGTATTCCTCTGTATGAAGCTTACTCAATCCATACGCCGTATTCGGGCGTGGCGTATCTTCCTCGCAAATGGGAGTGTAATCTTTCTCACGTATCGGTCCGAATATACTTAACGAACTAATGTAAATAAAGTTCACGGGAAGCATGTCCAAGCGCTTCAGCGTCTCGATAAAATGCCGCGTAGCCCAGTAATTTCCGATTTCAAAATCGGCCTTATCCAGGCATTTGGTCACCCCGGCACAATGAATGATGTAATCCCATTTCCCATACAAGCGTTTCTGTTCCTCCAGCTGTCCGGCCAAGCGGTCGGAATCGGTGAAATCCAACACCGCAAAACGAATGCGTGCATCCTGCAAATATTTCCGGCTGCTGGTTTTCCGCACGCCTGCCCATACCTGAAAGCCCCGTTCCAAGGCCCCTTCCACCAGAAAACTGCCAATAAACCCACTGGCACCGGTCACCAATATCTTTTTCTCCATACACTTATTTTTCTGGTTCGACATGGATACTGATATACGTATTTGCTCCGAAAGCTTCTCTTAACTTACGCTCCACTGCGGTCGCTTTCTCGTGTGCCTCATGCAATGGAATATTCCCATCCATGCGTACATGCATGTCCATCGCATAATGACTTCCTATCCGCCGGGTACACAGATGATGAGGTTCTGACACCCCTTCCTCCGACAAGACAATCTTGGTGATTTCCTGTTCAATATCGTCCGGAAGCGAGCGTTCCAGCAATTCGTCCACACACGACTTGAGCTGCTTGACAGCCACCTGCACAATAAAGACACTGACAATCACTGCCGCCAACGGGTCGAGTACCCGCCAGCTGTCGCCCAACAGAATGGCTCCTCCGATACCGATGGCCGTACCGATGGAAGAAAAGGCATCGCTGCGGTGATGCCAGGCATTGGCAATGACCGCCGGACTGTTATAACGTTTCCCGACAATACGGGTATAATGAAACAAAATTTCCTTGGATACAATGGATACAATGGCTGCTACCAGGGCAATCCAACCGGGAGACTGCAATGTCTCTCCTCTGAAAAAGAGTACAATCGACTCGACTCCACTCCAGCAAATGCCCACGCCCACAGCCAGCAGGGCCGCTCCAATCAGTAGAGTAGCCAGCGTTTCATACTTGCCATGCCCATAGTCATGGTCTTTGTCTTCTGGCTTACTGGAAATGCGTACAAAGACGATTACGATTAAATCCGTAATCAAATCCGACAAAGAATGGACCGCATCGGCAATCATGGCCGCACTCTTGCCCCAGAAACCTGCCGCAAACTTGCAGACTACCAGCAAAATGTTCACCAGGCTTCCTACCAGGGTCACTTTGTATATCTCATGCTCGCGGACGGATGATTCAACTTCATTCATATCAGACTTTGTAATAAGAACGCGGCAAAGATAATAGTTTTTCAGCATCTTAACAGAAAAATCCGCGTTTATTCCGTGGAATTTGCTTTCTTTGTATAATCGAACATGCCGGTTACTAAGAGAGGAGCCGGCTCTAAACTATAAACAACATGGCTAAAAAGAAAAAAGAGAAAAAAGGCGGAAAGCACCTGAAGAAAAAAGAGCTCGTAGAAATGCTGCTCAACTATTTCCGCACAAAGCCGAATGAAGCATTCAGCCTCAAGCAGTTGTTCCAAGCTCTAAAACTCACGACCCATCCGGGAAAAATGCTCTGTGTCGATGTCGTAGAGGAAATGGTGGAAGACAATTTCCTGATTGAAATCGAAAAGGGGCGCTATAAAATCAATGACAAAGGACAGATTCTGACCGGTACCTTCCAGAGGAAAAGTAACGGAAAGAACTCGTTTATCCCCGACGACGGCGGAGAACCGATTTTCATTGCAGAACGTAACTCCGCGCACGCCATGAACAACGACAAAGTGAAAGTGTCCTTGTGTGCCAAATGCAAGAAGCGCCAGCTGGAAGGACAGGTAATCGAGATTTTGGAACATGCCAACGAAACGTTTGTCGGCGTATTGAAAGTCTCCAAGAATTATGCCTTCCTGCTGACAGAAGCCAACACACTGGCCAACGACATCTTTATCCCAAAGGACAAGCTGAAAGGCGGAAAGAACGGCGACAAAGCTGTAGTCCGTATCACCGAATGGCCGGAAGAGGCAAAGAACCCGTTTGGAGAAGTGATTGACATTTTGGGAAAAGCCGGCGACAATACCACCGAAATGCATGCCATCCTGGCCGAATACGGATTGCCTTACACTTATCCGCAGGCTGTGGAAGCGGCTGCTGAAAAACTGTCGGCTGAAATCACACCGGAAGACTATGCCGAACGTGAAGACTTCCGCGACGTGGTGACCTTCACCATCGACCCGAAAGACGCCAAGGACTTCGACGATGCCCTGTCTATCCGCAACCTGAAACCGGGACTGTGGGAGGTAGGTGTACACATTGCCGACGTTTCGCATTATGTGAAAGAAGGAAGCATCATCGACAAGGAGGCTGTGAAACGTGCCACTTCCGTCTATTTGGTCGACCGCACCATCCCGATGCTGCCGGAACGGTTGTGCAACTTCATCTGCTCTCTGCGACCGGACGAGGAAAAGCTGGCTTACTCTGTCATCTTCGACATGAACGACAAGGCCGAAGTGAAGAATTTCCGTATCCGCCACACCGTCATCAAGTCCAACCGCCGCTTCACATACGAAGAAGCACAACAGATTATTGAAACAGGAGAAGGTGACTATAAGGAAGAAATTCTGGAACTGAACCGTCTGGCTCAGATTCTACGAGAGAAACGAATGAGTGCCGGCTCCATCAACTTCGACCGTTGCGAGGTGAAATTCGAGATTGACGAAAACGGGAAACCGCTCAGCGTGTATTTCAAGGTTTCCAAGGAAGCCAACAAGCTGATTGAGGAATTCATGCTGCTGGCCAACCGTACCGTGGCCGAATACGTCGGGAAGGTACCCAAGAACAAGAAGCCGAAGGTATTCCCTTATCGTATCCACGACCTTCCGGACCCCGACAAACTGGACAACCTGAACCAGTTCATCGCCCGCTTCGGTTATAAAATCCGTACGGGAGGCAGCAAGGTGGAGGTCTCCAAGTCACTCAACCACCTGCTCACGGAAATCAACGGCAAGAAGGAACAGAACCTGATAGAAACAGTTTCCTTGCGTGCCATGCAGAAGGCCCGTTACTCCATTTACAACATTGGACACTACGGACTGGGATTTGATTATTATACCCACTTCACCTCTCCTATCCGCCGCTATCCGGACCTGATGGTACATCGTCTGCTCACCCGCTACCTGGCAGGAGGACGGAGTGCCCAGGCCGACAAATACGAAACCTTGTGCGAACACAGTTCGGCCATGGAACAGACAGCCGCCAGTGCGGAACGTGCTTCCGTGAAATACAAACAAGTGGAATTCATGGGCGAACGTATCGGACAAGTCTACGATGGAGTCATTTCCGGAGTCACGGAATGGGGCCTTTACGTAGAAATCAATGAAAACAAATGCGAGGGCATGATTGCCATGCGTGATTTGGGCAACGACTTCTACGAGTTCGATGAAAAGAACTACTGCCTCATCGGACGACGCCATCACCAGAAGTTCAGCCTCGGTGACCCGATTAAAATTAAAGTGGCCCGTGCCAACCTGGCCAAGAAACAGCTGGATTTTGTTTTGGCTGAAGAATAACGGACACCACATCCGTTCTATCCCATAAAAAACTCCCCGTTCTTCTTAAAGACCTCAGTCTTACTAGGAGAACGGGGATTCTTATTATTTCACCCTGCGGTTCAACTGGTTATTCGCTTTTTCCGGACGGGATTTCCCGACCCGTTTTCCACTCGCCTTTTTCTTGTGGCTCTGCTTTGCCTTGAAAGCAAAAGGATTTTTCTTGTTCACTACCATACTGCACTGATTTTTCCACAAAAATAGGATTTTATTGGATTCATCACAAAATATCGCTACTTTTGTCCATTATCAAAATGAAATGTCCATGAGTCCAACTGATTACACGCATATACTGACTAAGGCCGTTGACGAACTTTCCGATAACCAATCCTACCGGGGACTGTTCCATCAGCATCGGGAAGGAGAGCCGCTTCCTTCGGGAAAATCGCTGGAACGGATTGTGGAACTGGCACGCGCCATCCTGTTTCCCGGCTATTTCGGAAACTCAACCATCAACAGCCAGACCATCAACTACCACATCGGAGTCAACATCGAAGAGCTGTTTTCCCTACTGATTGAACAAATACAGGCCGGATTGTGCTTCGGCGTGGAAAACGAAGGACAATGTGACTGCCAATCTCCCTGCCGGGCCACAGCAACCCAACTGGCAGCGGAATTCATCAGCCGTCTGCCGGAAATCCGACGTATCCTGGCCACGGACGTAGAGGCTGCCTACTACGGTGACCCTGCCGCCACGTGCTTCGGAGAAATCATCTGTTGCTATCCGGTCATCCGGGCCGTGACCAACTACCGGATTGCCCACGAACTTTACCGGCTTAACGTACCACTCATCCCGCGTATCATCACCGAAATGGCCCATTCCGAAACCGGTATCGACATCCATCCGGGTGCCCAAATCGGACACCACTTTACTATTGACCACGGCACAGGTGTGGTCATCGGAGCGACCTGCATCATCGGTAACCACGTGAAACTGTATCAGGGAGTCACCTTGGGAGCCAAGAGCTTCCCCTGCGACGAGCAAGGGAATCCTATCAAAGGTATTCCCCGCCACCCGATACTGGAAGACAATGTGATTGTCTATTCCAACGCCACCATCCTGGGACGTATCACCATCGGCGAAGGTGCCACCATCGGCGGTAACATCTGGGTGACGGAAAGTGTACCTGCCGGTGCCCGCATCGTACAGCGGAAGAGCAAGGAAAACAAAGGATAAAAGGAGCAACGAAACCCAATCGTCCTCAAGATAGAATTGTGACAATAAAAATCTCCTGCTTTAGCCTCTATATTAGGACTGAAAGCAGGAGATTTTTATGTGACCACTTATTATAGTTAAAAAAAACAAGCTCTTAGAAATCTTACGAAAAACTCTTCTCAATGTCTTCGACCGAGAACGTCTGCGGAGGCCACCACCCAATGATAAGTACCCGACAACACTTCCACCCGGAGCATACCCTCCTGCCACACCACTTCTTTTACACCCTCTTTTCCTGCCTGCAAGACACGACCGTTTTCCGTCACCTTGTCGGCCGAAGCAACCGGCAAATAAAGTGTGGCACTCGTATTGGCCGGAACAGTGAATGAATACCTCACTTCCCCGTCTTTCACTTCCCATGCACTTTCTATCCGACCGTACAAGGAGTCATAATGCCCACGGGCAAACGTCATCTGTCCGGTCGGGTCCACCCGCGGGGACAACACAAAATGCTTGAATCCCGGATGATTCTCATCCCGCATAATCCCCAGTGAATAGGCATACATCCAAGCCCCTACGGCCCCGAATGAATAATGATTGAACGAGTTCATCCGGTTGTTTTCCCCAAACCCATCCACATGAGTATACGAATTCAGCCGCTCCCAGATGGTCGTAGCTCCCTGTTCCACGGAATACAGCCACGAAGGATAGGTGGTCTGCTGCAACAACTTGTAAGCCACGTCGTCGTAGCCATTGTCCGACAATGCCTTGCTAATCCAGGCCGTCCCGATGAATCCCGTCATCAAAGAATACGCCGGATACGTCTTTCCGTCGTCACCCACATTTTCCCGCCGAACCGTTTGGGCGAGACGAGCAGCAAACTCTTCCCGAAGCTCCGGCGGGACAAGACCGAACGCCAGCGGCAGCACGTACGAAGTCTGTATGTCTACCGGTTTCCCTTTTTCAGGCCCGTCGGCCCCGGAAGAAATCGTCCGGGCCGTTGCTTTATCCACATACGTACGCAGGAAGAAATCCTTCCGCCTCCGATACAAATCCGCATACCTCCGTGCCTCACTTTCCTTGCCCAATAGCTTGGACACTTTCACCATGATGTCCAAGTCGTACAAGAAATAAGCTTCCCACATCAGTGTCTTGTCGTTCTTGTTGTCCTCCGGCCCCAGCCAGTCACCCAGATTTCCCCACACCTTCTCCTGCTCCAAGATACCTGTTTCCGGATTGATCGTCTTTGCCAGTATATAATCGATGTAACGGCCCATCGCCGCATAATGTTCCGCCAGCAAGGTCTTGTCGCCGTACTGCTGGTACACTTCCCAAGGCACCGTGATACCCGCGCTACCCCACAACAGGCCCCCAAAGCCTACCCCCAGCGGAGCCACGTCGGGGAAACGTCCGTCTTCCCGCTGCACATCACGCATGGCCTGCAAATAACGGCGAAGGAATTGCGGCACATCGGCCAGATAAGTCGCCGTCCGGGAGAAGACCGAGATATCCCCCGCCCAACCCAGGCGTTCGTTCCGCTGCGGACAGTCGGTCGGGATGGAGAAGAAGTTGGCATAGGTCGACCACACGATGTTGTGCCACAGCCGATTCACTTTTTCGTTCGAAGTTTCATACTGAGAAGCAAGCCCGTCAATCGAGCTCAGCACCGTACCCTTCACACTTTCCAAGGGCAAGGCCTTGTCAATGCCCGTAATCTCGACATACCGATAGCCATGATAAGTGAACCGCGGCGCAATCGTTTCCTCCCCTCCCTTGGTGATATATTTGTCCTGTGCCATTGCCGCACGGATATTCTCGAGCATAATCATTCCCTCGTTACCGGCATAACGCGGCAAGTCCGGATATTTCACTTCGGCATAACGGAGATTGATTTCCCGGCCCGCTTCCATTCCGTGGAGCGTGATTTCAGGCACTCCCACCATGTTTTGTCCCATGTCGTACACGAAGATACCCGGCCGTACTTCTTCCACCGACCGAGCCGTCAGTTGCTGAATGGCCCGTACCGTCTGGCCATACTGGGCCTTCAAGTGAAAAGCCGAATAATCGTTCACTTTCGGCACGTTTCCTCCTCCCACCTGACTGACATGATTTTCCAGCGTCACTTCCACCGCTGGCTTCCACGCCGCATCTTCGTAACCCGGGCAAGACCATCCGGCGATTGCCTGTTCCTTCCGGGCATCATAGACTTCTCCCTGAAAGAAACTGCCATACACCACCGGTCCCTGGTTGAAATACTTCCATGTGTCCGGTGAAGTGACCACCGTCTGCTGCTGTCCATCCTCGTACGTCACTACCAGCTGGGCCAGCAACGACTGACGGTCGCCGAAGAAGTTCCAGTTTTCTCCGGCATAAGTGGCACCTCCGCTCCACCACCCTTCGGCCAGCAACGCACCCAGTGCATTCTTCCCAGTTTGTACCAGCTGCGTCACATCGTACACCTGATACAGGTGTGTTTTATTATACTGCGTTACGCCCGGATTGAAATAATCCTTTCCTACCCGCTGCCCGTTGAGATACATCTCATAAATACCGCGGGAAGTGACATACAGCCGTGCTTTCTTGATTTTATTGGAGGAAGTCGCAAACTCCGTACGCAACATCGGCATGGAGTTACGGCTCGGGTCTTGCACATACCATTTCCTCACTCCTTTCAATCGAGACGCATCCAGCTTCACGGAAGTCAGTCGGTTTTCCGGACTCCGGAAATTACGGATATCCGTCTTCACACCCGAGAAGGCCTTTACATCCTCCAAGGCAAAGCCCACCTCACCCACTACGGGAAAGGCTATGAAATCGCCTCCCTGCCCCAAGGGATTCACATTCACTTCCCCCAACTGCACGTCTCCTTTTTTCAGGGTCGTGAAACCCAAGTTGGAATACAGAGAGAAAGTATGCGCCTGATACTGGTTCCCGGCATTCAACACGTCATTCGGTATCAAAAAAGATTTCAACGGTACGGAAGGCTTGTCATCGGGCTGATAACCCGCACGATAAAGATGTATCCATGCGTTTCCGCCTCCTTTCAGCGGCGTCAAGTCGAACTCCACCTTGATGTAAGAAGCATCCTTCCCATTGGAAAGATGATACAGGTTCTTGTTCGTATCCATCAACCGCTCGTCATTCGCTCCATACACAAAGGCTATCTTACGGGATACGGCCTGATCCTTCATCTGGAAAGAAAAATCCAAGCGGAACACAGGCAGATAGGGTGAATAAAGTACCATATCCTCGTCACCACCCCCAATCCAGCGGGCTCCGTGCCAGCCATCCGCCTCATGGTCTGTCAGCAGACTGGTTTCAAACCAGGACGTTCCTTCCTGCACCTTTCCCTGATTGTTCCACACCTTCACCTGCCACGTATAACGGGTCGTCGGCTGTAAGGCTTCTCCCTGGTACACCACATGCTGGGAGATATCTCCCGCCACCTTTCCAGAATCCCATACACGCTTTCCTGCCTCATCTTGGACTGTCAGCTGATAGGCCGTCTGATAGATTCCTCTTTCCTTCGAAGTGGTCGTCAGCTGCCAGCCAAACCTCGGAGCGGGGGTGTCTACACCAAGAGGAGTCTCGGCTAATTCTACGGTCATCCCCGCCAAGGAGGGCGATTCTTTCTTATAGGTATTGCTCGACAATATGATTCCCAACAAAATTGCGATAAATAAGTGCTTCCCAACCATAACCTGTTTCATTATCTTGCCTTCCAAATTTTCAATGCCTTTCTGTATTATTTCATTTCAAACGTATTCATGGAATGAGGAGCCAACACCACCTCCAAATACCGCTTACCCAACTTTACGGTCAGCTTTTGTGACTCTTCCTTGAAATTTCCAGCTATCACTACATACTTCTTCGCCGGAGTCCTTACCACTAGCACCGGCTTCTTGTCGTCTCCCTCCGGCTTATAGGCCAGTACTTCCGAACCGGAAGCGATGTAATGAGCATAATGCTTCACCGCAAAATATTCAGGCGTATACGTAAACGTACGTGTCCTTGAATCGACCCGAATCAAGGCGTTCTGTTTCCATCCCCAGGTGCTTTTTCCATTATCCGAAAGGATAAAATTCCAAAGGTTATACTCGTTGCATCCGTTTCCCAAATAATGATTGATTAACTCAAAAGTATGTTCGCCCGACTTCCAGTCGAAGCTTCCCCAGCCACATTCACTCTCGGAACAAATGTAACTCCAGTCGGGATGCTGCTGCCGGATGGCTGCCAGAATCTCGCGTCCTTCCCACTGAAAACCCATCCCGGAAATACAAGCCTGCAACTGTTTGTCCGAAAGAATCTTCTCCACATGATCCTGCCGGTTCGTATTCAGTGTGCCTAAATACAACTTCACCTCGGGATGCGCCTTTTTCAGTGCCGGAGCCAGGTAATCCCGATTAAAGAGGATAGTACCTTCTGCCGTCCATGCACATCCGGGATAGGGAGTATAGCTATACGCCTCATTCTGATACATCACCATATCAATAGGAATGCCTTCTGCCTTGTAGGCATCGATGAACTTACAGAAGTAATTGGCATACGTCCGCAAATAGCGAGAGTCTTGTATCATATAGTCGGTAGTAGCCAGCTGACGGGGGAATTTTCCTTTACGTTCTCCCACCAGCTTCATCTCGTCCGGATCGGTCGTTCCACCTACATTTCCATACAGCAGGTAATCCAACTTCGGCGACAAATGGTTGGCCGGACTGCTCAACACCGGATAATCTCCATTTATTTTCAACCAGCTGGGGGGAGACCAGGGAGAAACCCAAAAGGTAAGTGCCGGATTGTATTTCTGTGCCGCCCGGATGAAAGGAATAATCACCTGTTTATCCCGGTCGATATTGAAGTAGCGTAACTCAAAATCTCCTTCCACCTCATCGCAGCTATACCAGGAACGGGCATAGTCGTTGGCACCCAATGAAATCCGTCCCCGCCCGATACGCAAATCACCATCCGGAGCAAATACCTTCTTCAAGATTTCATCCTGCTCTTCACGGGTCAGCACGCCCAGCGCATCCCAACAAAGCTCATTGAAAGTAATTCCCCAGGTCTTAAACGTGGTGATTTTAGCCTTTTCGTCCACAGACACATCTGGAAGGGTATTTACTTCGCTTTTCAAGCGGACAGTGGATTGTTGCCAGGTATCATTCTCACTGCTATGTATCCAGTGATAAGTTTGTGCGGAAAGTTGTACGGCCCCTAAGGTTACCAGACAACTTACACAATACATTCTTAATCGAATTTTCATGGTAAGTACAGATTTTAGTTGAATCTAAAGACGACGTAAAAGTATTAATTTTAAATCTAACACGGCATTAAAAGGAAAACTTATCAGCATTTTTTATGTTTCCCAATGCAAAAACATACGTTTTCCAACCACGAAACGTACGTTTCCGTACTGAGAAACATAGATTTTCCACAAGGGAAACATAAAATCAACTGCCTCATTTTTCCATTAACAGCCTTCGATTTTCAACATTTCAACCCCTGTCATCCGCATTCTCTCCTTTAAGCCGGAAAACTTCCTCTTATCCCGATTTATACAACTCATCAGTTTCTGAAACCTCATCCTTCCCGTAAAAAAGAAAAAAAATATCGTTTTTCGATAAAATATTTCTGTTTTTCTTTTGTAGTTCAAAAATAACGCCTACATTTGCATATCGAAAAACGATAAATATTTATCGAATACAAGCGACACACACTATTATTTACACACAAACACGTACAGTTATGAAAAAGACATTCACAAAAAAGACACTGGCAGCAGGAATAGCCGCTGCACTGATGACATTGACAGCCACACACGCACACGCAAAAGAAACCTTCATTTACGGACAGAACCAGCAGAGCTTGACGGTATCTACCCTGAATGAAGACGGCAAAACACTCACTCCCAAGTGGAAGTACGAATACCGATACGACACACTGGGAACCCTGACCGAGAAAAAGGCTTACCGCTGGGATGCGGACCGAAAAGCCTGGAATCCAGCTTATCTGCTGACCTGGGGCGCTGAAGGTCCAGCTCTTCAGAAACTTTCAACCAACAAGTAAACAAACTTTTTAAAACGTACACGATTATGGGACGCACCATCAAATTATTACTGTATTTCTTTGCCTACCAACTGGCTTTCATGGGGGTAGCCATCTGTGGATACATGTGGTATCGCCACACCTTCGAATTGCCGAAGACGCCCGATGCTCTTTATACAAACCTGATTATGCTGGCACAGGTACTCTCTACCGCTGCGTTAGGCATCCATCTGCTGGCTGGCAAATATGTGGGACTGGACCGGAAGACTTGGGGATATCACTGCTCACCCAAACTGTTGATCACTTCGGCGGTATTTATTTTAGCGATGGGCTTATGGACCAACTACTTCAACGAACTGGCCGACCTGCCCAACAATATGGAAGCTGCCTTTGACATGATGATGCATCATCCCTTAGGTATCGTGGCCATCGTCATCATGGCTCCTCTCGTAGAGGAACTGCTGTTCCGCGGCGCCATTCAGGGACATCTGCTCCGCAAGTGGAAACATCCAGCCTGGGCCATCGTACTTTCCTCTCTGATTTTCGGACTGGTACACGGCAACTGGGTACAAGCACCTTTCGCCTTTGTCACCGGTCTGGCACTGGGATGGATGTACTACCGCACGGGCAGCCTGCTCCCCGGCATCCTGATGCACTTTGTCAACAACGGTACGGCTGTGATTGCTTTCTTATCGGCAGACGACCCGAATGCGACCATGGTTTCTACTTACGGAGCCACCGGAGCGGCACTCATGGCAGCCGGAGGATTTGTCCTCACCATCCTCTGCGTATTGTTCATCCAAAAGAAGCTGATTCCGCAACCGGCTTCCTGGCAGCAGCCTGCCCAGGCAGAAGTTATTGAACTAGAAAACAATAAATGATTTGACCATTTAAAATTTTCATCTGCATTATGAAAAAGAAATTGAATATATTCTGTGCATGCGTGATTGCCGCTTTTCTGCTGTCTGTTTCCGGAAATGTATACATGGTCGCAAAAATATTTATCAACGGAATTGAAATCGGCATGAAAACCGCTCAAGGAGAAATCATGGACGTTCCCCAATATAAAACGGTGCACATTCTGCCCACCGACCTGACGGAAACAGCCGGTACGGTCACCAACCTAAAAGACGGCAAGCAACTGGCCATCAAACCTATGACAGCACTGATTGAATATCCTTACACCAATATTAGTCTTGGCATCAGTGTATTACAGGGATTCATCGGTTTCATTGTCCTCGTTGGATTTATCTATGTCGTTGTCTATTTCGGCAAGCTGATAATACACATCAACCGGAACATCGTGTTCGACTGGATTAACGTAAAACACCTGCGCCGCATCGGTTGGAGCATGGTAGGGATGTGTGTACTTGGGTATATCAGTATCTGGATTTCAAACCATCAGTTTGCACAGGCCATTGAACTGGCGGGAAGCGAATTCAACACCCTGATGGCTTTTTCTGACTCCACACTGATTTTAGGTTTCATCGCCCTGCTGGCTGCTGAAATCTTTGCCCTCGGCCTGCGACTGAAAGAAGAAAACGATTTGACCATTTAATTAAACACTCGAACAATGAAAACCCAATCCTACAAGCGCCTGATGCAATACTGCGACTTTGTTTCGGTACTCAGCCTTTTTGCATCCATTGCTTACGGCTTTAGCCAGATATTGCCTCTCTGTTATGAAATGGGAAAAGACAACAACGATACTTTTATATGGGAAGCGTTGGTACAAACCATTGAGTGTTATGCCATTTTCTTTATCGGCCTGCTGACCTATTTCATGGCACGCAACGTGAAAAAAGGAAAAGTATTCTGTCGCGTCAACCAACGGATTTTGTCAGCCATCGGAATCTCCACCATACTTTCGGGAGTGCTGATAAATATCATCGTCAATCTCACTCCGATAGACACATTCCATCAAAACAGCATCCTGCTGATTGTGATAGGAGCCGTTTTCGTGCTGGTCTCCTTGTTGTTTGAAATAGGTATCCAGATGCAGGAAGAACAAGATTTAACTATTTAACCCAACTACTAACTATGCCGATTATCGTAAATCTAGATGTGATGATGGCGAAACGGAAAGTTTCGCTGGGAGAGCTTGCCGAACGGATTGACCTGACACCGGCAAATCTCTCCATTCTGAAAACAGGAAAGGCCAAGGCCATACGCTTCTCCACCTTGGAGGCTATCTGCAAGGAACTGGACTGCCAGCCGGGGGACATACTGGAATATCGGGCGGAAGAATAGAAAAAATAAAGGTATGCACAAAAACAAGCCTGTCTGAAATGAATCATTCCTGACAGGCTCACCTATTTCTATAATTTACCATTCAAACAATTTGCTTCTGGATAACAGACAGGCGCCTACCACTCCTGCTTTTGCCTGCAACTTCGACAAGACCACCGCAGAATCTTTACTTACCAGATTCAAGGAGTATTTGCGGATTGCCGTCTTGATGGGTTGCAAAATATAATCTTCCGTCAACGCCAGCGTTCCGCCGATGACCACCAGTTCCGGATTGAACAGATTAATCAGCCCTGCAAGATAACGCCCCAGTTTGCGTCCGATTTCTTCCACCAATTCAATACACAGGATATCTTCCCTATTAGTGGCCTCCACAATCTCTTCCAGCGTAAGCGGAGCGTCCCCTGTAAGAATTCGCTTGGAAAGAATGGAAGTCTGTCCGTTCTTTACCCGCTCACAAAGAATCCGATGCAGGGCCGAGCCGGAAACCTCGGTTTCCAGACATCCTTTTTTCCCGCAACGGCAGATGATTTCATTGTCAAACACATTGAAATGACCAAATTCTCCCGAGAATCCCGAACGACCCGTATAGATTTTTCCGTCAATGATAAAGGCTGAACCAAGTCCCCAGCTGAGATTGATGAACACCACATCTTTTTCTCCTTTCACCACCCCTTTCAGCAACTCGCCATAGGCCATGGCACGGGTGTCGTTGTCAATGCTCACCGGAATCCCTATTTTTTCAGTCAAAATCTCGGCCAGCGGACGTTCCTCGAAATTAAACATGCTGAAGCTATAGCCTTCTTCCGGATTCACACGCCCGGATATGTTTACTCCCACCTGAAGAATTCTGTCCCTGATATTTTTATGTTTCTCAATGAAAGTACAAATATGCTGAATCAGCAAATCCAAACTTTCCAGCGTATTGTCGAGACGACATTCTATTCCCATCTGAATATCTACCATATCACCTGTAAAGTTCATCAAACCGATATTCAGACAAAATGCCTTGATATCCACTCCCACCATATACGCTGAATCCGGATTCAATCCATACAGATTAGGAGGTCTGCCTTCACTGGTCTCCTGCTTTCCATAATTGATGATGTATCCTTCTTCCACCAGTTCCATCACAAACTTGGTGACAGTCGGAATACTCAAGTCTATGTCTTTCGCCAAATCAGGAATAGTAGACGAGTGATTGTGCATCAGATAGGTAATTATCCGCTTTTGAGTAAGCATATTTTTTGTGCCATTTCCCAGACCTTCGATTAACTTGTGTACCATAATATCATAACCATACTTTAGTTAAACCCGCAATAACCAGCCAAAATAATAGGCTATTCTTTGTTTTATTAATATCAACGTCCCATAAGGCGGTCATACTTATTAAAATGACCTTCCCAACGAACCGATGGCTAAGATAATAAATTTATTGATACAAAACAACAAAAGCAAAATATTAATTATCTATAGCGAAAACCAAGAAAATTCTTCATTAAATCATGGACTACTTAAATATTATGCTTATTTTAGCAAAAATAATTCCATCCTCCATTAACCGAATAAAGATACGTATGAAAAAAAAACAACTCCTGATTTGGGGAATCTTGGTATTCCAGTATGCAATATCTTTGGCACAATCTATACCCGACTATCCGATTGCACAAGGTGTATCCGCTCCTTTTGCGGGCTTCATAAAAGACTGGCTGATAGTGGGTGGGGGCTGCAACTTTCCCCTCAAACCCGCTGCCGAAGGAGGAGAGAAAGTGTATTACGACCAATGTTATGCCTTAAATGTCCAGTCTGAATGCCCACAGTGGATACCACTTCCATCACTTCCCTGCCCAATAGCCTACGGCTGTGCCATAGAAACTCCGGAAGGGTTGGTCTGCATCGGAGGAGCCAATGCGGATTCCTGCCTGACCCGCGTATTCCGTATTCAAGCTACCGACTCTCCACAAAAGTTTACTATCCAGCCACTTCCTTCCCTGCCCGAGACTATAGACAACGCCGCGGCCACCCTTCTTAACGGCTGTATCTACCTTACCGGAGGAAACCAACAGCACAGACAGAACACTCTGTACAAACTGGACTTGAACACAGGCCGTAACTGGCAGAAGCTGTCTGCCTACCCAGGGCCTCAGCGCGTACAGCCGATTCTGGTCCACGACGCACACAAGCTTTATTTAATAGGTGGATACCAGGCAGCATCGAACACCTCGGAAAGCATACTTTCACACGACATCGTATGCTATCTCCCCGAAACCGACCGCTGGGAGTACGAGTCGGACATACCTCTGGAAGAGAATGGGGAAAAACGCTGTATGGCGGGAGGAAGCGGCACCCAAACCTCCACACATCTCATCCTTACCGGAGGAGTCAACTATAGCATTTTTAAAAAGGCTTTGGACGGAAAAGCCGGAAAGGACTATCTCACTCACGACCCATCCTGGTATCGGTTCAACGATGACCTCCTCTGCTTTGACTTCACACATAAAAAATGGGCCCAGCATCCCAACATCCCGGGTATGGCACGGGCCGGGGGCATTCTCCTGCTACATCATCATTGTTTATACATGGTATGCGGAGAAATAAAACCAGGAATACGTACGCCAAAAATTACAATTTATCCCCTTAAAAAAGAAAAACTTCTTTCAAAATAACCCCTAAAAACCTTGTAATATAAAAATTATATCGCTATTTTTGCCGATATTAAATAAATCAATTTATTAAATATAATATTATGGAAAAAATTATTGGCTTAATTGATGCTCCGTTTACTCCGTTTTATGAAAATGGGGAAGTAAACTATGAACCGATTGCTGCGTATGCAGCTATGCTGGCAAAAAACGGCCTGAAAGGTGTGTTCATCAATGGTTCATCTGGTGAAGGCTACATGCTGACGGAAGAAGAACGCATGAAACTGGCTGAACGCTGGATTGAAGTAGCTCCCGAAGGTTTCAAAGTAATTGTACACGTGGGAAGCTGCTGTGTAAAGGCAAGCAAGATGCTGGCCGAACATGCACAGAAAATCGGCGCATGGGGTATCGGTGCCATGGCTCCTCCTTTCCCGAAAATCGGCCGTATCGAAGAACTAGTGAAATACTGCGAAGAAATCGCAGCTGGAGCGCCGAATCTTCCATTCTATTATTATCACATTCCGGCATTCAACGGTGCCTACCTGCCGATGGTGGAATTACTGAAAGCTGTAGACGGACGTATTCCGAACTTTGCCGGTATCAAATATACGTACGAAAGCATTTATGAATACAACCAGTGCCGCCTGTACAAGAACGGCAAGTTCGACATGCTGCACGGTCAGGATGAAACCATCCTTCCGTCACTGGCCATGGGCGGTGCACAAGGCGGTATCGGTGGAACGACTAACTACAATGGTATCAACCTGGTAGGCATCCTCGATGCCTGGAAAGCCGGCGACATTGAAAAGGCTCGCGAATTGCAAAACTTCTCACAGGATGTCATCAACGTAATCTGTCACTACCGGGGCAACATCGTAGCCGGAAAACGGATTATGAAACTGATCGGACTGAATCTGGGCAAGAACCGTACACCGTTCCAGAACATGACCGACGAAGAAGAGGCCCGCATGAAGGCGGAACTGGAAGCTATCAATTTCTTTGATCGTTGCAACAAATTCTAATCGTCGGCCTTATGATGTGCATAGATACCTACGCAAAGTACTGGGCTGAGAACTACAAAGAAGATCTCACCCACAACATCATGCCTTTCTGGCTGAAATATGGTCTCGACAAGAAACACGGAGGTGTATATACCTGCGTGGCACGCGACGGACAGCTGTTCGACACCACCAAGTCGGTATGGTTCCAGGGCCGTTTTGCCTTTATCTGCTCTTTTGCCTACAATCATGTAGAAAAGAACCCGGAATGGCTGGAAGCAGCCAAACTGACGCTGGATTTCATTGAAAACCACTGTTTCGATACAGACGGAAGAATGTATTTCGAAGTCATGGCCGACGGTACCCCACTCCGGAAAAGAAGATATGTGTTTTCTGAAAGCTTCGCCGCCATCGCCATGTCGGAATATGCACTGGCTACCGGCAACCAGGAATATGCAAAAAAAGCACTCGACCTGTTCAAGCGGATGCGTTATTTCCTGCACACACCGGGCATTCTAGAACCGAAATACCTTCCGACTCTCCAGGCACAGGGCCATTCCATCACCATGATCATGGTCAACGTGGCTTCCTGCATCAAGCAAGTGATTTCCGACCCAGAACTGGATGCCCAGATTGAAGAATCCATCCATGCGTTGAAAAATTACTTCATGCACCCGGAATTTAAGGCTTTACTTGAAATGGTAGGTCCTAAAGGAGAATTCATCGACACCATGAACGGACGTACCATCAACCCGGGACATTGCATTGAGACATCCTGGTTCCTGTTCGACGTAGCCCGTAACATGGGCGGCAACAAGGAGCTCATCGACATGGCGCTGACCATTCTCGACTGGTCATGGGAATGGGGATGGGACAAGCAGTACGGAGGCATCATCAACTTCAAGGACTGCAAGAACCTGCCTCCTCAAGACTATTCACAGGACATGAAATTCTGGTGGCCGCAAACCGAAGCCATCATCGCCAACCTGTATGCCTATAAGCTGATCAAAGACGAAAAGTACCTGAAACGCCACAAACAAATCAGTGAGTGGACGTATGCCCATTTTCCCGACAATGAGTTCGGCGAATGGTATGGATACCTGCACCGCGACGGCACAGTAGCCCAACCCGCAAAAGGTAACTTGTTCAAAGGTCCTTTCCATATTCCAAGAATGATGGTCAAGGGATACACTTTATGTAAAGAAATACTTGCCGGAGAATAATCCGGCAAGTTTCATCACTAATCTGAATAACCATAATATATGAAAAACTCTAAGATTTATCCTTGGATTGTAGTAGGACTGCTGTGGGGCGTGGCATTACTCAACTATATGGACCGGCAAATGCTCAGCACCATGAAGGAAGCCATGCAAGTGGATATCACGGAACTACAATCAGCCACTAATTTTGGATATCTGATGGCAATCTTTCTCTGGATTTATGCCCTCATGAGTCCGGTTTCAGGTATCATCGCCGATCGTTTGAGCCGTAAATGGCTGATTGTTGGAAGTCTGTTCGTATGGTCTTCCGTCACCTACCTGATGGGAATTGCCAACACCTTCGACCAGATTGTTTGGCTGCGCGCCTTAATGGGAGTGAGTGAAGCACTCTACATCCCCGCCGGACTTTCCTTAATTGCAGACTACCACACGGGAAAATCTCGTTCTCTGGCTGTGGGTATCCACATGACAGGACTTTATATGGGACAAGCCATCGGTGGATTTGGAGCCACTGTGGCTGCCGCTTTCTCTTGGCACACCACTTTCCATTGGTTCGGAATCATCGGAATAGCATATGCCGTGATTTTGATGTTATTCCTACATGACAAGAAGATAGAAACAATTCCGACAGAAAAACTCCAAGCCAAGCCACATGAGAAAGAAAGCGTATTCATCAGTCTGAAATCCTTGCTGACCAACGTAGCCTTCTGGGTAATCCTGCTTTATTTTGCTGCTCCCAGCCTTCCCGGATGGGCCACCAAAAACTGGCTCCCAACCTTATTTGCCGAAAACCTTAATTTACCAATGTCACAGGCAGGTCCCCTCTCTACCATTACGATTGCGGTCTCTTCCTTTATCGGTGTCATTATCGGGGGACCGTTATCCGACAGATGGGTTCAGAAAAACCTGCGCGGGCGTGTATATACCGGAGCAATCGGTCTGGGACTGACTATCCCTTCCTTGCTTTTATTGGGATTCGGACATAACTTAATCGCCGTAGTAGCAGCCGGATTATTGTTTGGTATCGGCTATGGCATCTTCGACACCAACAACATGCCTATTCTCTGCCAGTTTGTGTCACGCAAACAAAGAGCTACTGCCTACGGGGTGATGAACATGATAGGAGTTGCTGCCGGCGCCTTTATTACGCATCTGTTAGGCCGATGGGGCGACAACGGCAATCTAGGAATTGGTTTCGCCATGCTCGCCATCGTAGTGGCCGTTGCACTCTTCGTGCAGTTATACTTCTTGCGCCCCAAGACAGACAATATGGAATAATAAAACTTTGAAAATATGATTGTTTCCAATTTACAACACAGTGCCCGGATTGAAGCACTCCACCCTCTGTTCAAACAGTTGTTTGATTATGTAAAAAGTCATGACCTTCTGCATACTCCATGTGGAAGAATCGAACTGGACGGGAACAACCTGTTCATCAACAATGTGAATCCTACATGTGTAAAGGCATCCGAACAGGTGCTCGAAGTGCACCGTAACTACATTGATATACATATCCTCCTGGAAGGGAAAGAACGTATCGGTTGGAAAGCCATTGAAGATGTAAACCAACTGAAACAAGCATATCAGGAAGAAGGTGATTGCGCACTCTATTCAGATGTACCCACCACCTTTGTTGATTTACTTCCCGGACAATTTGCTATCGTATATCCGGAAGATCCACATGCACCTGTAATCGGAGAAGGGAAAATAAGAAAACTAATAGCAAAAGTAAAAATCTAAACCTGCAACTGCATTATGAAAAAACTATTATCCTTATGTATCGGAATGCTTTCCATCGGTCTGCACGCTGCTGATACTGTCTTTGTTAAAACTCCACAAGTACCGATATTAATAGAAAGACATGATAATGTCTTGGCTTATCTGCGTCTCGATGCCAAAGAAACAAAGACCCTTGACAATGTCACTATCACCTTCGACAAGAACGTACCTTTATCACAAATCAAAGCGATTAAATTGTATTATGGAGGAACAGAAGCCCCTCAAGACAGAGGGAAAAAACGCTTTGCTCCCGTAGAATACATTTCCAGCAACAATCCGGGGCAAACCCTTTCTGCCAATCCGTCTTATTCTATAAAAAAAGCAGAAATAACACCTAAAACCAATACGCTGACACTGGAAGGAAAACAGAACCTCTTTCCTGGATATAATTTCTTCTGGATCAGTATCGAAATGCAACCAACAGCTTCACTACACACAAAAATCTATGCAGAAGTAACTCAGGTAAAAGGTGATGGAAAAATTATCCCCACAAAAAATGCGACTGAACAGAAAATCGTACAAAGAATGGCAGTAGGAGTCCGTCATGCTGGTGATGACGGTTCAGCCGCTTTCCGTATTCCCGGACTGGTTACTACAAACAAAGGTACTTTGCTGGGAGTATACGATGTACGTTACAACAGCAGTGTAGATTTACAAGAACATATTGACATAGGCCTCAGCCGCAGTACAGATGGAGGAAAGACATGGGAAAAAATGCGTTTACCCATTTCATTTAAAGAATACGGAGGATTACCTGCAGCTCAAAATGGTGTAGGTGACCCTTCCATCCTGGTAGATACTAAAACCAACACCGTATGGATTGTGGCAGCATGGACACATGGAATGGGTAACCAAAGAGCATGGTGGAGTTCACACCAGGGAATGGACCTGAACCATACCGCTCAATTGGTACTTGCCAAAAGTACAGATGATGGAAAAACCTGGTCTGAACCAATCAATATCACAGAACAAGTGAAGCTTCCAGAATGGTATTTCTTATTACAAGGACCGGGACGAGGCATCACAATGAAAGATGGTACATTGGTATTCCCCATTCAGTTTATTGACAAAACCCGAATCCCCAATGCAGGTATCATGTATAGCAAAGATCGTGGAGAAACATGGACCATACACCACCATGCACGTACTAATACTACAGAAGCACAAGTAGCAGAGCTTGAGCCGGGCACTTTAATGCTGAACATGAGAGATAACCGAGGAGGAAGCCGGGCCGTTTATACCACACAAGATTTAGGTAAGACTTGGAAGGAACACGAATCATCTCGTACTGCTTTGATAGAGCCCGTATGTATGGCCAGTCTAATCAGTGTAAAAGCGAAAGACAATGTATTGGGTAAAGACCTTTTAATTTTCTCCAACCCCAATTCTACAAATGCTCGCAAAGACATGACAATTAAAATCAGTATGGATGGAGGAAACACCTGGAGTTCAGAACATCAGCTCTTATTAGATGAAGGATATGGATGGGGATATTCCTGCCTGACAATGATAGATAAAGAAACCATCGGTATACTGTATGAAAGCAGTGTAGCTCACATGACTTTCCAAAGCATAAAGCTGAAAGATATTATAAAATAATTTATTATTTTAAACCATATAAATGAGAAAAAGATTTTTAAGTTTTTTCTCATTTATATGGTTTAATTACTAACACCCAATAAGCCTTTAGAACATTTCACAAAATAAGAAATAGTAAATTCAGATTCATAAGCTCAAGTATAAATAAAGCAGAAGGCCTTTCAAATTCTATATTTCATAAAATATTTTATCAAATAATTGTGTTATTAAATTTTTATTTCTATATTTGCCCTATCAAGCCAATAAACATTAATAAAATCATTTAAGAATACCTTAAGTTAGCCTAAACAATTGTCCTAGTGTAAATTTTAACCTTATACATACATAAATTATGAACAAAAAAGTTAAGTCTGTCAGCATGCTACTATTCTTAGCCAGCTTATCAACAGGAATAGCTTATGCAGACCAACCCAAAGAAAAATCTGAAATTGACATTGTGCAGCAAGCTACAGCATGTCAAGGTATTGTGAAAGACGCCACAGGTGAATCTATCATCGGTGCTTCTGTCGTCGTAAAGGGAACGACCAATGGTACCATCACCGACATTGATGGTAACTTCTCATTGACTAATGTACAGAAAGGGGATATTATCGAAATTTCATTTGTAGGCTATCTTACAGAAACAATTAAATGGGATGGTAAACCCATTAATATTATTTTAAAAGAAGACACTCAAACATTGGACGAAGTAGTAGTTGTTGGATATGGCGTAAAGCAAAAACGTTCAACAATGACAACCTCTATTTCTAAAATGGATAATAAAGTGTTAGAAAACGCAGCAATGTCTAATGCCGCACAGGCATTGCAGGGTTCTGTAAGTGGTTTACGCGTGATTAACACATCTGGTTCCCCAGGAAGTGCCCCCTCTATTATTCTGCGTGGTGGAGCTGGAATAGACTCTGCCAGTCAACCTTTAGTCGTTGTAGACGGCGTTATTCGCTCAATGAGTGACATTAACCCTTCTGATATAGAATCCATTCAGGTATTAAAGGACGCTGCATCTACAGCCATTTATGGTGCCCGTGCCAATAGTGGTGTCATTTTAGTCCAAACAAAGAAAGGCAAAGAAGGATCAGCTCAAGTCAGCTATAAATTTAAAGGCGGTATGAACTTTGCACGCAAGGGATATGACTACATGAGCGCTGCCGATTATATTAAATATGGCCGTATGGGATATACATATAGCAAAGGAAATGATATCTCAGGACTAGACAACATGCGTGGATACGGAGCTGTCTACGGACAAAATAATCCAGATCAATTCTCAATCCGCTACCTAGATGGTAATGAAGACTTGTTAGGAAAAGGATGGCAAACAATGGTCGATCCAGTAACAGGAAAAGACATTATCTTCAAAGATTATGGAACAACATTAAGAGATGAAGTATATAAAGATCCCGCCTTTACACAAGACCATTTCTTAAGTTTCACAGGAGGTAATGAAAAAGGAACATTCTCTTCATCATTAGGTTACTACTCTGAAGATGGAACAGTAAAAGGCACTCAATACAGACGTTTCAGCGGAACACTGAATGGGAACTATAAAATTTTCCCGTTCCTAAATGTCAAGGGAGGATTGAATTTCAGTACTTCTGAAGCTCCCGAACTATATTATGACGATCCTGCTGATTTATTTGAACGTATGCAGAGTATCGAACCTACATGGAATCCGTTCTTTGAAGATGGAAGCCCTAACTATGGTTATGGAAAAAGAGACGGTAACCCTCTGTACTGGTTAGATAAATTAACTAACAAAAACAATACTCGTCGTACTACGATGAATATTGGTTTTGATTTGGAAATTTTGAAAGACAAATTATTCCTGCGTGAAAACAGTTCTCTATATTACTCTGATTATACAAAAGAAACATTTAATAAAGAATACAGAGATTATTGGAATGTCAATACAGTTAGATCAGCTACTTTCTATTATGATAGAACAATCCAGCACCAGCATAGTTTACAATTAGAATACACAGATACTTTTGCTGACAAGCATAACTTCTCAGCTATGGCAGGAGGCGAATTCTTTGAAAACCAAACAATGCAATATAAAGGTTCAGGAGATGGAGCGGCATTTGATGATATACCAACTTTGAACTCATCAAGTACAGCAAACATGACTGCCTACTCATATCGTGAAGGTTATCGCATTGCTTCAGGATTTGCACGTGTTACATACGACTACAATCGTAAATATTTATTTACTGCAGTAGCTCGTTATGATGGTATTTCTAAACTGTCTGATAACCGCTGGGGATTCTTCCCTGGAGTTTCTGCGGGATGGAATCTGCATGAAGAAGAATTCTATAAGAATAGTAAATTAGTAGATATCGTCTCTACTGTAAAACCGCGTATCTCATATGGTATTAATGGTAATGTAAATGGTATTGGTACATATGATGTATATGGTACATATGATCAATGGAGCGGAACCAATAAATACAATGGTTATTCTGGTATATTAAATACAAGTATCATCAATTCTTCATTAAGATGGGAAAAAAGTAAATCTTTTGAAGTTGGTCTAGATTTAGGCTTCTTAAACAATCGTTTTAACTTGATTCTTGATTATTACAATCGTACAACTTCAGACCTGTTAACGAATGTAAATTTACCATCATACACCGGATTTGATTCATTCAAAACAAACTTAGGAACTTTAAGAAATAGTGGTTTCGAAGTCGAAGGTAATCTAAACCTGATAACCAATCGTAAAGGCTTCAACTGGGACTTTTCATTCAATGCTTCTTATGTTCGTAATAAAATTATCAAACTTCCGTATAATGGAAATGAAAACAACCGACAAGGAGGTTCACAAGTTTGGGATCCAGAACAAGGAAAGGTTGTATGGGTAGGCGGATACCAGGAAGGCCAAACAATGGGAGATATGTATGCATATCAACAAATAAAAGTCTTAAGAGATCAAAACGAAGTACAGCAGCTTGCAGGAGACTATAAGGATTTAGTAGCAGGATTATATGGTCCTAATGTCAGCGAAGCCGATAAAAAGAAATACGGCTTAACCAAGCCAATTGAAGAAGGTGATGTACTTTGGGCTGATTTGAATGGTGATAACATCATTGATGAATTAGACCGAGTAAAAGTTGGTAATATTTACCCAAAATGGACAGGAGGTTTTTCTACTACTTTATCATACAAAAATGTTTCTCTTTATGGACGTTTTGATTTCGCAGTGGGGCATACTATCTTAAATATGGTTTCTATGCGTTCATTGGGACAATCTGTAGGTTTCAAAAATATTATCAGTGATGGACTAGCAAGCTGGACAGAAGAAAACAGAGACACTAATATCCCGAAATTATACTATGATGATTCTAGTAACAAGAAAAACTTCTATCGTAGTACCACAGGTCAAGACATTACATCTTCCAACAACCGAAGCTCACTGCTCTACGAAAAGGGAGATTATCTAGCTTTACGTGAATTAACATTAAGCTGGAAATTACCTAGCAAATGGATTTCTAAGGTTCACATGACCAATGCATCCATATATATAACAGGCCAAAACTTGTTCTATATAACAGGATATTCAGGAACCTCTCCAGAAGCTCCATTAGTATATCCTGGTGTAGATACAGGACGTTATCCTACTCCAAGAACAGTATTGATGGGTATTAACGTATCATTCTAAAAAAGCATAACCTATAAACTTTAAAATTATGAAACATAAAATATTAACATTGGCCATTATGACATCTTCCCTACTTACCATGTCTAGCTGTTTAGACATGACTCCGGTAAGTAGTATTACAGACGAAAATATGTGGACCAATGAAGGACAATTTACTTCATTCGTAAATGGAGTACATAGCATGTTGCGTGATAAGGACTCACAAAACCTTTTTATTTTAGGAGAATTACGTTCAGATATTTATAGCGCATCATCATCTGGATGGACCACAGAAAGTAATAAAGCTGAAGAAATTACAGCAAACTTACTTAGTGAACAACGCCCAGGATTGACTAATTATGCCAATCTTTATACGAATATCAATCAAATAAATCTTTTCATTAAAAAGACGAACGAAACCTCTTTACTATCCCCTGAAGATAAGGCATACTATTTAGGAACAATGTATGGATTAAGAGCCTTCTACTATTTCCATTTATTACGTTCCTGGGGAAGCGTTGTATGGCAAGAAGAACCAAGTATGGGCTTTGAAATAGATAATCTGTCCAAACCTGTCACTTCAGAAGCAGAAATCATGCAAAACATTAAAAAAGATATTACATCCTCTGAAAATAGTTTTGCTGATGATTATTCATTCCGTTCAAATCGTTCTATATGGTCTAAACCAGCTACCTTAATATTAAAAGCAGAAGTATATCTATGGTCAAGCCGTCAAATGAACGGAGGTGAAGCAGATGCTCAAACTGCATTGAATGCATTGAATGAATTACAATCAAAAACTTCTGAAATTGGATTAGAGACTAATTTTGCGGATGTCTTCGATTATGAAAACAAAGCAAATAAAGAAATCATTTTTACTTTACATAATGATTATAAGGAGTCACTTCTATTCAATGGAGGATGGAGAAACAACATGGTTCCTCAACAAAACACATTAAATAGCTTCTACGCTTCAGCTACGGGAGAAAGATTTAACTTGAATTTCAATGGAAACGTATATTATCCATTAAATGTAGACATATATCACAATGTTTTCAATGATGATTTGGATACACGTAAAGAAGCAACCTTAAAAGCCGCTTACGAAAAGCAAGAAAATCAATACGTTTATAAAGGCTGTTTTGCCTATAAGTTCAAAGGCATGACAGTAGAAGGTGATTCATATAGAACTTTTGCTGATGACTATCCTATTTATCGATATGCTGATGTATTATTACTAAAAGCAGAAGCAAAAGCACTTACAGGAGGTGATCCATCAAGCGAAATTAATGATATACGCCAACGTGCTTATGGAAATAATTATAATGCCCAAACTATGGCATACGGAAATATGCCTGGAGATTCAGAGGGAATCAATGAGGTACTTCTGAGAGAACGCTTAAAAGAATTCATGTTTGAAGGAAAACGTTGGTATGATTTAAGACGCTTTGGAAAAGACTATGTCATGAAATATTCTTCTTTAAAAAATGAGAAACATTTATTATGGCCTCTTGACAAAGATACCATGACAGATAATCCTGCACTTGAACAAACTCCTGGATATTAAATAATCTTATTAACTTAAAAAGGCTGCCTCATTTTGAGACAGCCTTTTTAATATTTTTATCTAACACTTATATAGAAAATATCATCGCCCAATATTTAGTTTTTTTACTTTAAGACAAACAGAAAGGAAATATTCTACTTAGGCATATTCAATAAATGTCCCTACTTAATTTATTCATAAAGGCCTTTCAACAACAAATACAAATTTTTAAAAGTATAATATATCCTATTTTGATAAAAAGACATTTCCATAGAAAACCAAATCAAACAGTTGACTAGCAACCTGAAATTTCGTATTTTTGCCCAATCAATTGAAATTACGTAATTTTATCAAGATGAATCAAGAATTCGAGCTTATCGCCAAGACCTTCCAGGGACTGGAAGAAGTTCTGGCACAGGAACTCACGGAATTAGGAGCCAGCAACATTGAGATCGGACGACGTATGGTTTCTTTCACCGGAGACAAAGCCATGATGTATAAGGCAAACTTCTGCCTGCGCACCGCCATCCGTATTTTAAAACCCATCAAACATTTCACAGCCAAGACAGCCGATGAGGTATACGATGCCGTAAAAAGCATCGAATGGGAAAAATACCTCGACAACATGAGCAGTTTTTCCGTGGATGCCGTGGTTTATTCCAGCGAATTCCGCCACTCCAAGTTTGTGGCCTACAAGGTGAAAGATGCAGTAGTCGACTATTTCCGTGAAAAGACCGGAAACCGTCCTTCCGTACGTATCAGCAATCCGGACCTGGCCATTCACATTCACATTGCGGAAGAAGAATGTACACTGGCACTCGACAGTTCCGGCGAATCTCTTCATCGCAGAGGCTACCGTCAGGAACAAGTGGAAGCACCGCTGAATGAAGTGTTGGCTGCCGGTATGATTCTGATGACAGGCTGGAGAGGCGAATGCGACCTGATTGACCCGATGTGCGGTTCAGGTACCATCCCTATTGAAGCGGCACTGATAGCCCGTAACATTGCGCCGGGAGTGTTCCGCAAAGAGTTCGGATTCGAAAAATGGAAAGATTTTGACCAGGAACTTTTCGATGCCATTTATAACGATGATTCACAGGAACGTGAATTCACACATAAGATTTACGGGTACGACAACAATCCGAAAGCCAACGAGATTGCCCAGCACAACGTGAAAGCGGCAGGAGTCAGCAAGGATGTCATCCTGAAAATCCAACCGTTCCAGCAGTTTGAAAAGCCGGAACAGAAAAGCATCATCATCACCAACCCGCCGTATGGCGAACGTATTTCTTCCGACGACTTGCTGGGACTCTACCAGATGATTGGGGAACGTTTGAAACACGCTTTTGCAGGAAACGACGCTTGGATTCTGAGCTATCGCGATGAATGTTTCGACCAGATTGGACTGAAGGCTTCCGTGAAAATACCTTTGTTCAACGGTGCGTTGGAATGTCAGTTCCGCAAATACCAGATTTTTGACGGAAAATACAAAGAATTCCGGGCCGAAAACGGAGACAAGGAGTTCAAACCGAAGCACGAAGAAAAACCGGCACGCCCGCGTCACCACGGAGAAAAAGTGGAATACGCGCGCAAGGAACGCAAAGAGGGTGTTCGGGGAGAACGGAAAGAAGGCTTCCGCAATGACCGAAAAGAAGGTTTCCGCAGGGATTCCGATTCCAAAGAAGTATTCCGCGGACGGAAAGCCGGCGACGGAAAAGAATTTACCCGCGAACGCCGCAAGGAATTCAAATACAAAGAGGAACCGAAGCCACGCAACCCGCGTCCTTCTACAGACGATGGACGTCCGAAAGCAGCTCCAGCTCCACGCTACATGCACAAACGCCGCAGCGAGGAAGAAGAGAATCTAAAGGACTAAAAAAATAAAGCACATGAAACGTCTATTTTTGTTATTCTTTTTATTATGTAGTATGACCGTCTCTACCACCTTTGCCCAGGAAAAGAAAGCGTTTACGCTGGAAGATGTCATTCCGGGTGGAAACAATTATTTCAACTTGGTTCCCAAAAACATTCCGGGACTGAAATGGTGGGGAGATGTATGTGTGCGTGCAGATGTGGACGATATCAGGCAAATAGATAACCGTACCGGAGAAGAAACTATACTGGTGACATTGAAAGAAGTGAACGAAGCCTTGCAAAACGGAGAAAAGCCGTACAAACTTTTAGCTCCCATCAAGCCGCTTCACACCCTGCAAGGCGCTTCCCTGCCTTGGGAAAACCGGAACCTCCTGATGTTTTCGGACTATGTGGGAGATGAAGAAAAAAGTGAAAGCTATGTCTTCTTCTATGACTTTATCCAGAAGAAGTTAACCAACATGTTCCGCATCCAAGAAGCAAACGCCACCAACCTTGATTTCTGCAAAGAGAACGGCTATCTTGCTTATACGGCAGGCGACCATTTATATATTGCCAACCACGGGGATTTTTCCACCGCGGTAAGCCCGCACCCAACGGGTGTAAAGGAAATAGATAACGACATCGTTTACGGCCAAGCGGTTCACCGCAACGAGTTCGGCATCATGAAAGGTACGTTCTGGAGCCCGAAAGGCACGTATCTGGCCTTCTACCGCATGGACCAGAGCATGGTGACCGATTACCCGCAGGTAAATACCTCTACCCGCATCGCCACTCTTGAACCGGACAAATATCCGATGGCGGGCATGACCAGCCATAAAGTGACCGTAGGCGTATATGAGGTAAAAACCGGAAAAGTCATTTACTTGCAGGCAGGCGACCCTACCGACCGTTATTTCACCAACGTCAGCTGGTCGCCCGATGAACAGCACATCTACGTCATCGAGTTGAACCGCGACCAGAACCATGCACAGCTGGTCAGCTACCAGGCTGCTACCGGCGAAAAGGAAGGCATCCTGTATGAAGAAAAGCATCCGAAATACGTAGAGCCTCAACACCCGTTAGTATTCCTGCCATGGGATGAAACTCAGTTCATCTACCAAAGCCAGCGCGACGGCTTCAACCACCTGTACCTGATGGATACGAAAGCCAAAGGAGAAGGGGTTTGGAAGAATGGCAAACTGGAAGGCAGCACCTACCTGGAGCATCTGAAAGTCACTCCGCTGACCCAGGGCGACTGGCTGGTACAGGATATTTTAGGATTCAATGCCGGAAAGAAGGAAATCATTATCGGCAGCACGGAAATCTCTCCGTTGCAGACCAACCTGTTCTGCCTCAACGTGAAAACCGGAAAACGTACGTTATTAGGAGAAAAAGACGGCATGCACCGGGCTTCTCTCTCTGCCAGCGGTACGTATTTGATAGATAACTTCTCATCTTTCACCGTAGGACGGGAAATCACTTTGCTGCCTACCAACGGCAAGAAGGGAACCGTTTTGTTGAAAGCGGACGACCCGATGCGCAGTCAGTTCAACTTGCCGGAAATCACTATCGGTACCCTCAAGGCCGCCGATGGAAAGACCGACTTGTACTATCGTCTGGTCAAACCGGTAAATTTCGACCCGAACAAGAAATATCCGGCTATCATCTATGTGTATGGAGGACCGCACGCCCAGCTCATCCACAACTCACGTTTCTACGATGCCAGAGGATGGGACCTGTACATGGCACAGAAAGGCTATGTCATGCTGACGGTAGACAGCCGGGGAAGTGACAACCGAGGACTGGCGTTTGAAAACTGCACCTTCCGCCACTTGGGAGTAGAAGAAATGAAAGACCAGGTGAAGGGAGTAGAATTCCTGAAATCACTTTCGTATGTGGATGGCAACCGCATCGGCGTACACGGCTGGAGCTTCGGCGGTTTCATGACCACCAACCTGATGCTCTCCTATCCTGACATCTTCAAGGTAGGTGTAGCCGGCGGACCGGTCATCGACTGGAAGTTCTATGAAGTGATGTACGGCGAGCGTTACATGGACACGCCGCAGACGAATCCGGAAGGCTACAAAGGCTCCGACCTGAAACAGAAAGCCGGCAACCTGAAAGGCCGTCTGGAAATTATCATCGGCGGAACAGACCCTACCTGTGTGCCGCAGCACACCTACACGTTCCTGAGAGCGTGCATCGAGGCAGGTACGCACCCCGACCTCTTCATCTATCCGGAAGACGGACACAACATGATGGGGCGCGACCGTGTACACCTGCACGAACACATCACCCGCTATTTTGAAGACCATTTGAAATAATCGACTAAAAAACAGATACATATATGAAACTTTTACTGTTAGGTTCAGGAGGACGCGAACATGCATTAGCATGGAAAATCGCACAAAGCCCGAAAATTGAGAAGTTGTACATCGCTCCGGGAAATGCCGGCACACGTGAAGTGGGCGAAAATGTAGCCATCAAGGCCGACGACTTTGAAGGTATCAAGCAGTTTGTCATCGACCACGGTATCGACATGGTAGTGGTAGGTCCGGAAGACCCGCTGGTAAAGGGGGTATATGATTTCTTCAAGCACGACGAAGCCTTGAAGCAGATTCCGGTCATCGGCCCGTCAAAGGCAGGAGCCGTACTGGAAGGCAGCAAGGAATTTGCCAAAGGATTCATGCAACGTCACCACATCCCGACAGCCGGATACAAGAGCATTACTGCAGCCAATCTGGAAGAGGGACTGGCTTTCCTGGAAACACTGGAAGCTCCTTACGTGCTGAAGGCCGACGGACTTTGTGCCGGAAAAGGGGTGCTGATTCTCCCTACCTTGGAAGAAGCCAAGAAGGAACTGAAGGAAATGCTGGGCGGCATGTTCGGCAACGCTTCGGCTACGGTGGTAATCGAGGAATTCCTGAGCGGCATCGAATGTTCGGTATTCGTACTGACCGACGGAAAGAGTTACAAGATTCTGCCGGAAGCCAAAGACTACAAGCGTATCGGTGAAGGCGACAAAGGCCTGAACACCGGCGGTATGGGTTCTGTTTCTCCCGTTCCGTTTGCCGATGCTGACTGGATGAAAAAAGTAGAAGACCGCATTATCCGTCCTACGGTAGAAGGATTGGCGGCAGAAGGTATCGACTACAAAGGTTTCATCTTCTTCGGACTGATTAACGTGAAAGGTGAACCGATGGTCATCGAATACAACGTACGCATGGGTGACCCCGAGACAGAAAGCGTCATGCTGCGTATCAAGAGCGACCTGGTAGACCTCTTCGAGGGAGTAGCCCAGGGCAACCTAAACGAAAAGACGCTGGAAATCGACCCGCGGTCGGCTGTCTGCGTCATGCTGGTATCCGGCGGCTATCCGGAAGCCTACGAAAAAGGATTCCCGATTAGCGGCATCGAGGAAGCCAAAGCAGGCGGAAGCACCGTATTCCATGCCGGTACGGCCCTGAAAGACGGACAGGTAGTGACTTCCGGCGGACGTGTCATCGCCGTCAGCTCTTATGGAGCCAACAAGGAAGAAGCCTTGGCACAGTCTTTCCGGAATGCGGGAAGAATCCACTTCGAAAAGAAATATTTCCGTTCTGACATCGGATTTGATTTATAAGAATGTTTGCTCGAAATAAATTTCAATATGACCTGGCAACAGGAAGGATGACCCTTCCTGTTGCTGTCATTATCTGCCTGGCAATGTGTGGCATCACATACCAGACACAAACCGACCTGCTTTCTTTGGCTATCAATGGATTGATCGCTTACTGTCTGCTGGAACTAAACACAACCTTTTCACTCATCCGAACCCGTACGACTCTCCATGTAGCTCTATTTTTACTTTTCTTTGCCGGATTTCCTTTTCTACATACTTATTCACACGAACAGTGGATTCCCCTGCTGTTTATTGTCAGTCTGTCATGCTTATTCCGAAGTTATGAGTCACCTTATGCTGCGACTCCTATTTTCCATTCATTCTTTTTCCTTGGAATAGGCAGTTTTTTACTTCCACAAGTTCTCTATTTTGTGCCATTGCTCTATTTCTATATGATTGGACTAAGAGCTTTTACGCTTCGTACTTTCCTGGCTGGACTGATTGGTTTACTGACACCTTACTGGATTGTACTTTCTTACCATCTTTACACCGGACAACCGGGACAGACCTGGCAACCTTTTATGGCATTGGGATCATTTCCTCCCATTGATTATTCTGTACTTACACTCTCACAACTGGTTTCCGGTATAACAGCCATTTTAATTGCTGCAATCTGTTGTGTAGAGAGTCTCCTGCACAGCTACCAGGATAAGGTACAAACACGTATTATGCTTCGCATTCTGATTATCACAGGAAATGCCACCTTGCTCTGCATGTTGCTCATGCCCTCTCACTTCAACACATTCTTTCTTATGACCCTCATTGTAGGTTCTATCATGGGAGGCCATTTGCTGGCATTAACATTCAATCGCTTCACTCGTATTTTTTTATGGAGCATACTTGGACTTTGGGTCTGCGTATGCATATTTAATTTATGGATGCATTTGTTCAATTTCTGATAGACTGGGGATACTGGGGAATGTTCCTCTCTGCCTTTCTGGCAGGTACAATTCTACCTTTCAGCTCGGAAGTCGTACTACTGGCTTGTGTGGGACTGGGACTTGATCCTGTATGGTCTACTCTTTTCACTACTGCCGGAAATGCCTTGGGAGGAGTAACCTGCTACTGGATAGGAAGAATGGGCAAAACCGAATGGATTGAAAAATATTTTAAAGTAGACAAAAAGCAAATGGACAAAGCCATTCGTTTTATCCATGGAAGAGGGTCATGGATGGCTTTCTTCTCGTTTCTACCCGTCATTGGAGATGCTCTGCTGATAGCCTTAGGATTTATGAGAGGGAATATTTGGATTACCACTCTTTCAATGACCATCGGAAAATTGGCGCGCTATGCCATTATTGTAGCCACGGCACTAGGGGTATTCCATTACATACAATAAGAAAAGGCAGAGAATTTCTAAACAAATTTTCCGAACTCAAAAGATATGACTATCTTTGTGAAAACTACCGGAAATCGCCTACGAAAAATAAGCCAAGACATGAAAAGACTTCTCTGTTTCCATTTTCTATTATTTCTTGTATTTTCTACTTCTGCACAAGATTTAAAATTCAAAGCTGATGGAAAGTTCAAAATCGTACAATTCACAGACATACATTATATCTTCAAGGATACTCGCTCGGATATAGCACTAGAGCGTATTCAAGAAGTTCTGGATACGGAGAAGCCGGACTTGGTCGTATTTACTGGAGACCTCATCTATGGAACACCGGCAGAACAAGGTATCCGCACCGTATTAGAACAAGTTTCCACACATAAGATTCCTTTCACTGTAACCTTCGGGAACCACGATGACGAACAAGGATTGTCGCGTGAAGAACTTCTAAAAATTGTTCAAACGATTCCATATAACCTGACATATACCACTAAAGGCGTTTCCGGAGTTTCCAACTTCATTCTCCCCATCAAGTCATCCGATGGAAAAAGAGATGCAGAAATTCTCTATTTTTTCGACTCCCATTCTTATTCTCAAATAAAAGGAATAGAAGGATACGATTACATTCACATTGACCAGATTCAATGGTATCGTGAAAACAGTAGAAAATATACAGAAAATCATAAAGGGATACCTCTGCCCTCACTGGCTTTCTTTCACATTCCATTGCCGGAATATCATCTGGCTGCCACCGACGAAAATGCCGCCTTGTTCGGCAGCCGCAAAGAAAAAGTGTGCTCACCATTCTTAAACTCCGGCCTTTTTACAGCCATAAAAGAAATGGGAGACATAGAAGCCATATTTGTAGGTCATGATCACGACAATGACTATGCCGTCATGTGGCAGGGAGTGCTGCTGGCATACGGTCGTTATACAGGTGGAAACACGGTTTACAACAATCTGCCCAACGGAGCCCGTGTCATTGAACTGACAGAAGGAGTGCAAGGTTTTCGCACTTGGATCCGTACAGCAAACAATCAGATAGAACAATATGTAAAATTTCCGGAAAGTTTTCTGAAACCCAACAAATAGTTATTGAAACATGAATTACGTTCCAGAAAAAGTCTCTTGCACCGGTTGCATGACCTACTACCGATTCAAGCACCTATTTTTAGGGGTTATAAGAAGAAAGTAAGATTTCTTCCCTAAACAGATAATTGTTGAACAAACGCAACTAAGATCCATATATGATTACACTTGAAACTACTGCCGACGGAAGCAATACGCTATTTGTTCCTGAGCTGAATGAACACTATCACTCTGTAAAAGGAGCACTGACAGAATCAGAACACATTTTTATCCAGATGGGACTGAATCACTCTCCAGTGAAGAACCCTCATGTGTTAGAAATCGGATTTGGAACAGGGCTAAACGCTTTTCTTACTCTACTAGAAGCAGAAAAACAACAAAGGACAGTTTCCTTTACCAGCATAGAGAAATTTCCATTAGGAGAAGAGACTGTACGTAAACTGGCCTATCCGGAAAAAATAGCACCAGAAGAAAGCCAGAAATTTTATGCCTTACATACCACACCATGGAATCAACCGGTAAAAATCTCTCCTTATTTTACTTTACATAAAATAGAAACAGATTTTACTTGCTTTGCATTCAAAGAATACTATGATGTGGTGTATTTCGATGCTTTTGCTCCTGAAAAACAACCGGAAATGTGGAATCAGACTCTTTTTGACAAGCTATACCAACAACTGAATTCTGGAGGAATCCTTACTACCTATTGTGCCAAAGGAGTGGTCAGAAGAATGTTACAAACAGCCGGATTCACGGTAGAACGGCTGCCAGGCCCTCCGGGAGGTAAGCGCGAAATACTTCGAGCCAGCAAAGAAAAAGCCTGAACTTCACCCCCAAAAAGAAACTGGCAACCCCAAAAGAAACTACTATCTTTGTATTACAAATTATTCAATCTCACACAAACTCATGAGAAAATGCATCTTTATACTGGCAAGCTTCATGATATTGCTCGCCTCTTGTACAGGAAAGCCCAATAAAAATACAACTCCTACACTCACTGTAACCATTGAACCGTTACGATATTTCACAGAAGCCATTGCAGGAGACAAGTTCCAGGTAGTCAGCATCGTGCCCAAAGGCGGTAATCCAGAGACCTACGACCCTACCCCGCAGCAACTCGTTGATTTGGCTCGTAGCAAAGCTTATTTACGTATCGGACACATCGGATTTGAACAGGCATGGACAGAAAAATTACAAGCCAACACTCCTAAATTGCCATTCTATGACATGTCGCAAGGGATTGATTTAATTTATGCCATCCATCCCCATACACATACTCACGGAAACATAGATGGAGTAGAACCACACATTTGGAATTCCATTCCAAATGCCCGCATCATCTCACTTAATATTTGTAAGGCATTATCTGAAATCGACCCTGAAAATCAAAATTACTATCAGCATCGTTTAGACAGTCTGCAACAAATTATTGACAAAACAGAACAAGAAATTCAAGGTTACCTGACCAATGCAGATACCAGTTTTCTGATTTATCATCCGGCATTAAGCTATTTTGCCCGTGATTATAGTTTGCAACAAATCAGCATAGAAGAAGGAGGAAAAGAACCTTCTCCCACACATTTACAGGAGCTGATGAAAACTTGCCGCCAGAAAAAAGCCAGAATTGTTTTCGTACAACAAGAATTTGACCAACGTAATGCCGAAGTGATAGCACAGGAGCTTAATTTGAAAATCGTCCCCATTAATCCATTAAGCTATAACTGGGATAAGGAAATGGTGGCTATTGCCAAAGCCTTGCATCGAAACAATATGAATTAAACTACTTAGAATCAATGAATCAACCGCTTATCAGATTAACCGGAATTTCTGCCGCATACGACCAAAAGAAAGTATTGGAAAATGTAAACCTAGAAATAGCAGAAAAAGATTTTCTGGGAGTTATAGGTCCTAACGGAGGGGGGAAAACCACGTTGGTAAAAATCATATTGGGACTACTGAAACCTACTGCTGGACAAATCCTGTTCTTTCAAGAAGGAAAAGAGGTAGAGGAAATTACCATGGGATATTTACCGCAATATAACAGTATCGACAAAAAATTTCCCATTTCCGTGTATGAAGTGGTATTGTCTGGTCTGAACAAGCAGAAATCATTGTTCCGTTCATTTTCCAAAGAACAACATGAAAAGGTACGACAGACTATTGCTCGTATGGGACTGGAGGGACTGGAAGAAAGGGCTATCGGACAACTGAGCGGTGGACAACTGCAAAGGGCACTGCTGGGAAGAGCATTGGTTTCCAGCCCGAAAGTCGTTATTCTAGATGAACCGAACACGTACATTGACAAGCGGTTTGAAGCCCGGCTCTATGCCTTGCTGGAGGAAATCAACAAGGAATGTGCCATCGTACTGGTGAGCCATGACATCGGCACCATTCTGCAAAACGTGAAAAGTGTGGCCTGCGTGAACGGCACACTGGATTACCATCCGGATACGGAAGTCTCTGCCGAGTGGCTGGAAACCCATTTTGAATGCCCCATCGAACTGCTAGGACATGGCAATTTGCCTCATCGCATCCTGAAATGCCATCATCATGAAGAGTAAAAAGCCGCTTTTAACGCCTTTTGCAACATTATCATTTACTTTTGAGACTTGATTAGCAAATGTTTGCTATCTTTGCCGCACTGAATTTTAACGAGAAACTAAAAATAATTCATGAAACAGTACAACAAGATTAACAACCTGGTTGGCTGGCTCACTTTTGCGGTGGCCGCATTTACTTATTGCATGACCATCGAACCGACAGCCAGCTTCTGGGACTGTCCGGAATTCATTACCACCGGATATAAGCTGGAGGTAGGACATCCTCCCGGCGCACCTTTCTTCATGCTGACCGCTAATTTGTTCAGTCAGTTTGCCAGTGCCCCCACACAAGTAGCCCGCATGGTCAATACCATGAGCGCCCTGATGAGTGCCGCATGTATCCTGTTCTTGTTCTGGAGCATCACCCATCTGGCCAAAAAGCTGATTTGCCCAGATGAGAACCAGATGACGACCGGCAAACTGATTGCCATCATGGGGTCTGGACTCGTAGGTGCCTTAGCTTACACGTGGAGTGACACCTTCTGGTTCAGTGCCGTGGAAGGAGAAGTATATGCGTACTCCAGCTTGTTCACGGCTCTCGTTTTCTGGCTGATTCTGAAATGGGAGAACCGGGCAAACGAGCCTCACAGTGACCGCTGGCTGATTCTGATTGCCTACCTCACAGGATTGTCCATCGGCGTACACCTGCTGAACCTGCTTTGTATTCCGGCCATCGTACTGGTATATTATTACAAGAAAAACCCCAATGCCAACCTGAAAGGCAGTCTGATTGCCCTGATTGGTTCCATGGTGCTGGTAGCGGTCGTGCTTTACGGCATCGTGCCGGGCATCGTGAAAGTGGGCGGATGGTTTGAACTGCTGTTTGTCAACGACTTCGGCATGCCTTTCAATACGGGTGTCATCATCTACATGATTATTCTGGCCGCAAGCATCATCTGGGGTGTATATGAAAGCTACACGGTGAAAAGCCGCAAGCGGATGAACATCTCTTTCCTCACCACGGTGGGTCTGCTGGGTATTCCGTTCTACGGACACGGATGGAGCAGTGTGTTCATCGGTGTAATCGTGCTAGCGATTCTGGCCATCTACCTCTTCGCCAACCTCAGCGAGAAATACCGTGTCAGTGCCCGTACGCTGAATACCAGCCTGCTGGCCATGATGATGATTGTAGTGGGTTATTCTTCGTATGCCATCATCGTCATCCGTTCTTCGGCCAACACGCCGATGGACCAGAACTCTCCGGAAGATATCTTTACGCTGGGCGAATACCTTGGACGTGAGCAGTATGGTACCCGTCCGCTGTTCTACGGACAGACCTATGCTTCCAAACCGGCCTTGAAACCGACGGAAGGAGGCTGTGTGTACGACGTAGAAGAAGGGGCTCCGGTTTACCAGCGGAAAGAAAAGGAACACCCAGACGAAAAAGACAGCTACGAAATCGTACGACACAAGACGGAATACAAATATGCGCAGAACATGCTGTTCCCGCGTATGTACAGTGATGCACACGCACAAGCCTACGAAGACTGGCTGGGCGGTGTGGAAGGACGTCAGGTGCCTTACGACCAGTGTGGCGAGATGATTATGGTCAAGATTCCGACCCAATGGGATAACATCAAGTTCTTCTTCATCTATCAGCTGAACTACATGTACTGGCGTTATTTCATGTGGAACTTCGCCGGACGTCAGAACGACATCCAGGGCCAGGGAGAAATTGAACATGGCAACTGGATTACCGGTATCCCGTTCATCGACAAGATGTTGGTTGGCGACCAGTCTCTTCTTCCGAGCGAGCTGAAGAACAACAAGGGACATAATGTGTTCTACTGCCTGCCGCTGATTCTGGGACTTATCGGTCTGTTCTGGCAGGCTTACAGAGGTGAAAAAGGCATCCAGCAATTCTGGGTGGTATTCTTCCTCTTCTTCATGACCGGACTGGCCATCGTGCTTTACCTGAACCAGACACCGCAACAGCCGCGTGAACGAGATTATGCGTATGCTGGTTCCTTCTATGCATTCGCCATCTGGATTGGACTGGGAGTCGCTGCCATTGCGGAATATCTGAGTAAGAAAATCAACGAAAAACCTGCGGCCATTCTGGCCAGCGTAGTATGTCTGCTGGTACCGATACAGATGGTCAGCCAGACCTGGGATGACCACGACCGCAGCGACCGCTATACCTGCCGTGACTTCGGACAGAACTACTTGAACTCTGTACCGGACAAGGGAAATCCGATTCTCTTCACCAACGGTGACAACGATACTTTCCCCTTATGGTACAACCAGGAAACGGAAGGTGTGCGCACGGATGTACGTGTCTGCAACCTGAGTTACCTGCAGACCGACTGGTACATCGACCAGATGCGCCGTCCGGCCTACGATTCTCCGTCGGTTCCTATCAACTGGGAACGTATTGACTATGTATCCGGGCACAACGAAGCCGTGTATGTACGCCCGGATGCCATGCCTACGGTACTGGAATTCTACAAGAAGAACCCGGAAGAAGCGGCCAAGGAATTCGGAGACAACCCTTACGAGCTGAAGAACATTCTGGAACACTGGGTGCGCTCTCCGAAAGAAGACTTGCAGATGATTCCGACCGACAGTATCGTCATCAAACTGGACAAGGAAGCTATCAAACGTTCGGGTATGCTGACACCTGATTCCATTCCTGACTATATGCACATTTCGCTGAAAGGCAAACGGGTGTTGTACAAGAGTGAGCTGATGATGCTGGAAATGCTGGCCAATACCAACTGGGAACGCCCGATGTACATGGCCATCACCGTGGGTTCGGAAAATCACCTGAACCTGACCAACAACTTCCTGCAGGAGGGGCTGGCCTATCGTATCACTCCGTTCGACAACGCGCAGCTGGGCAGACGTCTGGACAGTGAGAAGATGTACGACAACCTGATGCACAAGTTCAAGTTCGGCGGCATCGACAACCCGAACATCTATCTGGATGAAACGGTACTGCGCATGTGCGACACACACCGCCGCATGTTCGTGCAGCTGACCAGCCAGCTGATTAAGGAAGGCAAGAAAGACAAGGCCCTGAAGGCACTCGACTACTGCGAGAAGGTCATTCCTTCCACCACGGTGCCTCACGATTACGTGATGAGCAGCTCCAAGGAGATGGCCGACAACTACCTGGCATTGGGACAAACCCAGAAGGCAGAGAAGATTCTCAACGAACTGGCCAACAATGCGGTGGAATACGCTACCTGGTACTTGAGTCTGGACGATACACGCTTTGCCAGCTCTTACGAGAACTGCATGCGTTATTTCTACATACTGGACGATGTGTGCAAGACCTTGGCTACAATTAAAGACAGCAAAACGGGAAAGGAAGTCGATTCTGCCCTACATTACGCACAGAAGTTTGACCAGCTGTACAAACTGCTTGAACAACGGGTAGGAACCAGTAGACAGGCTCAGTAACCGTTAGTGACAGCTGTAGCATCAGATACAAAATGTCATTCTGGACGCAGCAAAAGATAATTCACCTTATGCTTGCTCCGGAATGACATTTTTTTCGGCTGACTTCTGGATATTATACAACCATAAAAAACAACGAAAGCATGTTCATTGAACAACCTCCCCAATTCATCCGTCTGTTGTATCCTAAGGCCTTATGGCGCATGGACAAGACCGAGAAGTCGGTGTATCTGACTTTCGACGACGGTCCGATACCCGACATTACGCCATGGGTGCTCGACTTATTAGACAAATACCACATAAAAGCCACTTTCTTCATGGTAGGCGACAACGTACGGAAACATCCGAAGGAGTTCCAGATGGTGGTGGAACGAGGCCACCGCATCGGCAACCATACATTCAACCACATACGGGGATTTGAGTTCTTGAGCCGGAATTACCTGGCCAATACGGACAAAGCCAACGCTTACCTTCAGACGAACCTCTTCCGACCGCCCCACGGTCACATGCGCTGGATGCAGTATCACGTGCTAAAAAAGAAATATCAGATTGTAATGTGGGATTTGGTGACCCGGGATTACAGCAAGCGTCTCAACGGTCCGCAAGTATTCGATAAAGTCAAGAAATATGCCCGAAACGGCTCCATCATTACGTTTCACGACTCTTTGAAGTCGGAAAACAACCTCAAATATGCCCTTCCCCGCTCCATTGAATGGCTCTTGAAGGAAGGATACGAATTTAAGGTATTTCCCTGATACAAAAAAGCGCAAGGCAAACCTCCATGTTTACCCTGCGCTTTTTTATGTCTGATCTGTCCGAATAATGACAGTCTCTTATTTCTGAATGGTGACCGTCAACGGGTTGCGTACCTTCTGAGCATAGTCTTTCAGATACTTGTTCCAGTCATCGGCTTTCGAGAAACCGTACTTGCTCCATCCGGAACCCCAGTAGTAGACAAACTCGTTACCTGATTCATAATCGCATATACCCAACACATGTCCCAAGGCATCACCCACAGGCTTGTCAAACAATTGTACACAGGTCTGCACCGTTTCAGGGAACACAGCACCTACATACACAATTCCGTTATCAGAATTGGGCTCTGTAGTCGGGTCTGCATAAGAAATATAACCTGCAGAAGCATCATACGCATAGCCTTTCGGATTGGCCGCATGCAACACCAGACCGGCAGCCACAGGAGTAGCCTGTGTCAGATAATCATAGGTCACCGTGGTTTTATTCAGCTGGGAACCTTTGTCTAACTGGATGATACGGGTTTCTATCACATTCGAGTCATTCTTCACCACCAACGGATTGAACACTAGCTTGACCGTGAAACGCAAAGGCCCGTTATCCAAAATCTCATAATCCTTGTAACAATAAGGGTATACAATAGCAGAATCGGGCATCAACGCAGCCGTTCCCCCGCCTAACGTAGGTCCTACCGCATAGCAGTCCATTCCGTTGCCATGATCCACGTGATAAGAAATGGTACGCTGCAGGCTATCTGCCGCTGCTTTTTTACCCTCTTCACGTAAAGCATGAATTTTAACCCAAGCCATGGAATCCAACTCCATTGCATAACGGTCTTCTACGACCAAGTCTTCCACGCTCTTAGTAAATACATCATAACCATACGCTTTTTCACCACTTTTCTGCAATGCAGGTCCGTATGCACGGTAAGCCGCACGATCATTTTCCCAGGCAATATCGTCCAGACGCTCCGGATAATAACGACCATAGACCACCGCATTCACAAGGGCAGGAGTACCTTGCTGTATAGTATAATTCACAGAGGCATTGGAAGCTATAGAAACAGGAAATATCACTTTGTCATCGTAAGTGAGCTGATAAGGAACTTCCTGAGCTTTTTCATCATAAATTACAAACTGAGCAGTATCTGACAGATTTAGCTGCTTATAAATATCGTCTACAGGAATTTCTACCATCTCCCCCACACGCTCCATGCCCAAAGGATTCGAAATAGTCACTGTGACAGATTCTGATTTGCTACATCCTGCCAGCAGCCCTGCGGCACAGGCAGCAATGGCAAACAAAGTCTTTCTCATAATATTATCTTTATCTTATTTACCAAAAAGTCATTCTGGGAAAGAATCCCCTCCCAGAATGACATTTTTATTCACGAATATATTTTTACTTATTTAGGCTGTTTGCCGATATAAGCCAAAATACCACCGTCTACATACAATACGTGACCGTTTACGAAGTTAGATGCGTCAGAAGCCAGGAATACAGCAGGACCCATCAAATCTTCCGGAGTTCCCCAACGGGCAGCCGGAGTTTTAGCCACGATGAATGCATCAAACGGATGACGAGAACCGTCAGCCTGACGTTCACGCAACGGAGCGGTCTGCGGAGTAGCGATGTAACCCGGGCCGATACCGTTACACTGGATGTTGAATTCACCGTATTCAGAAGCAATGTTACGAGTCAGCATCTTCAAACCACCTTTGGCAGCAGCGTATGCAGAAACAGTTTCACGACCCAGTTCACTCATCATAGAACAGATGTTGATAATCTTTCCATGACCCTTCTTAATCATGCTAGGAATAACGGCTTTAGAAACGATGAACGGAGCGTTCAAGTCTACATCAATCACCTGACGGAACTGTTCTGCAGTCATATCACACATCGGAATACGTTTGATGATACCTGCATTGTTTACCAGAATATCAATCACACCGACTTCTTTTTCTACCTGTGCAACAAATGCATTTACAGCTTCTTCGTTAGTGACATCACAAACATAACCGTGTGCATTGATACCTTTTTCTTTATAAGCAGCCAGACCTTTGTCAACCAATTCCTGTTTGATATCATTAAACACGATAGTTGCACCAGCTTGAGCAAAGGCTGTAGCAATAGCAAAACCAATACCGTAAGAAGCACCTGTTACAAGGGCTACCTTACCTTCAAGTGAAAAGTTTACCATAATAATTATAATTTAATTCACTGTGTTGCTTTCTGTGAAAACACACAGACAACAACAGCATGTTATTATTTAAAATATTCTTTTTCTCTCTACGCAGACAAAATTACAAAAGTAACTTGAGTCTTATGTATAATATTTGTTCACAAAACCTATAAAATTGTGCTGTATTCTCCGTATTTCCTACTTTTTCACTCTAGAAATACGTTTTTCCTGTCTTTCATACTCAATTCATATTCACTAATAATTCACAAACCTTGTCTTGAAACATACGAGCCGGACGAGCTTTCAATACGTTCTGATTAATGATGACAAAAGAAATTTTGTGTCCGTTCACGGATGTCAAATAACCAGCCAAGGAACATATACCTGTCACAGTACCCGTTTTTGCTCTTACATTTCGAAAGGCTTTTCCTTTTCTCATTCTTCCACGAAGCGTACCATCCACACCTGCTACAGGCAAGCAATCATAAAAAATACGGAACAAAGCCGGGTGGCGATACGCATAGTTCAAATAAGCCAGAATCAACCGGGGAGAAACATAATTATACAAAGAAACACCACTTCCATCTACAATCTGGTAATTCTTCGGATCGTATCCCAAAGAATGCTGCATAAAATCACCTACCACTTTCTGGCAAGTTTCAAAAGAAACATGTAAGGTATCTTTTCCTCCTGCTCTTCCTAACTGACGAAACAAGGCCTCCGCGGAGAGGTTATCACTTTCCTTCAACGCACGTTTCATCACAATATCCAATGGACGACGGCACGAATAAAGTGCGTGAGCCTGAGCAGTCACTCCACGAAAGGAAATGCTGTCTTTGGCCACGGAGATACCTTCCTTTTCCAGCTTATACCGGAAAGTCTCCATAAAAAAGCGCTTGGAATCATATAAATTCAGAGTTCTTCCACGAGCAGATGACACACAACCGGAAATTTTTATCGTGTTTCCATTGGTCAGCCAGTCACGGGTAATCTTCAGCCGACCGGCATCCGGATGCAAGCTGACTGAACGATTGTCTACCTGATAATAATCTGATTCGGGAGTTATCTTTACGTTTCCAGCTTGTCCCTTTGTCGCAGGTGTCACCTTTATATCCACACAACCTCTATTCAGCATAAGCGGTGAAAGATAAGGCTGAAACGATTCAGGAGTATCATCCCACGACCATCCTGCTCCCCAATAAAGAGAATCCATCAGAGTAACATCTCCCACAAGCTGACCGGAAACCGTCTCTATTCCTGCATTTTTTACAGCGCGTACCAGGAAATCCATATCCAATTCCATAAATTCCGGATCAAATCCGCCAGTCACACACAAATTTCCTTGCAACACACCTTTTTCTATGACTCCCTCATACGACAGTCTTGTTTGAAACTGATAATCTTCCCCCAGTAGCTTCAAGGCTGTTACCGCCGTTACTACTTTTTCAATGGAAGCTGGTCTGTACAATTTATCAGCCTGGTAACTATAAAGCTCTTTTCCTGTCGTCAAGTCGTGCACCACGATACCTACTTCGGAAATTTTCAACAAGGGGTCAGAAGATATTAACCGATCCAGTTCTTCTCTGCATGTATTCTGAGCCTGAAGAACCCCCGTCCAAAAAATCAAAAGAAACAGCAGTCCGTTTATTTGTTTCATTCACTTTTAAATTTTATAACTCGCGGAATATTTCGCCTACCGTAGGATGAGGAAATACATATTTTTTCCACTCAGCTAGTTTACGCCGGTCTTCTATCATCATTCCAGCTTGTATTATGAGCTCTGAAGCTGGATTTCCTAGCAGATGTACACCTAATATTTCCTCATCTTCGCCAACAAGCACTTTACAAATTCCGTTTACCCCTTCATTCTCGGCTACAAAACGCCCTGAATAGGCGGCAGGCAAACGCAGAACCTGATACGTCCGTCCTTCCTGCTTCAGCGCTTCTTCCGTCAAGCCTACCGAAGCGACTTCCGGGTTTGTATACACCACTCCTGGAATTGCCCGGTAACTCATTGTACCTTTTTCTCCCAGCAGATGATGGACAGCCACTTCTGCCTCGCGTACGGCTGTATGAGCCAATAAGGATACTCCATTTAAATCTCCACATACATATACACCTGGCACAGAAGACTGTAAATATTCATTCACTTTTACCGTACCACGATTTGTCAACTCCAGGTGCAAATTCTCCAACCCGAAACCTGTCATAACAGGACGTCGGCCTACACTCATCAACAGCTTCTCTGCACATACACTTCCTTTATCCTCACCGCAAGTATAGCTCACTTCTACCGTTTCCTCGCTCTGTGCAATTTGAGTTACCTTTGCTCCCAACAGGAATTTTACTCCTTTCTTGGCATAATCCATCCGCAACAAGCCAGCCAGTTCTTTATCTATTCCACCTAGAATCTCATCCATCATCTCTATCACCGTGACTTCTACTCCCAAACTATTGAAAAAAGAGGCAAATTCCATCCCAATTACTCCTCCACCCACAATCACCAACGAAGAAGGAATTTCTTTATTTTCTAATGCCTCACGATGTGTCCAGTAATTCACCGTGTCAAGCCCTGGAATAGACGGTACAAAAGTAGTACTTCCCGTACATACCATCAGGTAATCACACTCATAAACCTCCTCGTTGCAACAAACTGCATGAGCATCCTGAATATAAGCCTCTCCCTGTATCAACGTCACATGTTGCGCAGTCAGTTTGGCCTTAATGCCCATTACCAGTTTACGCACTACCTTTGTTTTTCTGGCTACAATCTTTCCCAAATCGACAGAAACGTCTTGTACACTCACTCCATACTTGGAAGCATGAAGGGCCATGTCATGCACTTTCGCTGAATACAGCAAGGTTTTAGTCGGAATGCATCCCTCGTTCAGACAAACGCCTCCCACATTGTTTTTTTCAAACAAAACCACACTCAATCCTGCTTTTCCAGCCGTTTCTGCCGCTGTATATCCAGCCGGACCTCCACCTATTATAGCCAGTTGATACTTCATAGTCATTAAATTTATAAGGATGATTATTCTTCACGATAGTCAGCATGGGGATTACGCTCTTTCGCACATGCCAAAAAACCTTTCAAGTCCGCCGGATCAAAATTAAGGAATCCCTTGGTATAATATACCGTCACACGGCCTTTCAATAACGAATCTTTTTTACGCAACACAATCCGCATGACACCGTATGCCTTAATACTCCCACTAAAGCCCCTTTTCAACCAAATATCGCCGTTTTCTTGTACTTGAATACGCGTCATCTGCTCGTCAATCAATAAAAGAACAGGAAGCACAATCGGTGAAAGATTCCAGTAATTCTCAGTGTGCAAGGCCATCAACACGATGGCTACAATTACAATGACAACCCCTAGCCACACTTTGAAAGGGGTTCTGCGGATTTTAAACTCACGTACCATAGTATTTTTTTCAGTTAATTGTTTGTCTCAGTCATAAAATTGAATCGCTTCATTCTTTTTGAGCAGACAGCGGACAAAATCTTCTGTATTTTTAGGAGAAAGGCATACAGAACAGACCTTTCCATGCTTTTTAAACGTAATTTCCAGACGTTCAAACGACAACGCCGGTTCCCAAAAGGCCATGGAACGAACTTTCCGTATACGAAGAATCTGACTAATTTCGATAGAAGCATTCGGCACGAATCGTCCTGTTTCTACATTCAGCCATCCATCGCTTGTAATCACATACTGTGTGTGAATGAGCATCTCTATCTCAAAAATCACCACAGTTGCACACAAGATAGTACAAATAACCTGATGCTCCCAGAAAAAGAAGAACAACAACACCGAAGTTACTCCTATTACAATCCAATACCACCAGCCAACTTTTGATTGAAAAGTGCGATTCATTTCTTGAGTTTTGTTTTAATTTCCCGTGAAGATAAGAATTTCTGCTTGAAAACAAAACATCTCAAACGCATCTTTAAGTATTTTAAAAGTCCGCTTACAAAGCATTTATAAAAAAGAATGCTTTTAAGCATCATCTAACTGACTTTTTTGTAGTTTTGTGTCATAATATCCAACGTTATGATAAGAAAATTCGATTTTCTCGTTATCGGTTCAGGAATTGCCGGAATGAGCTTTGCGCTGAAAGTAGCGCACAAAGGTTCGGTTGCACTGATCTGCAAGGCCGGACTGGAAGAAGCGAATACCTACTATGCACAAGGTGGAATCGCTTCAGTGACCAATCTGAAGGTGGATAACTTTGAAAAACATATCCACGACACCATGGTTGCAGGAGACTGGATCAGCGACCCTGCCGCTGTCAGAAAAGTAATCTGCAACGCACCCTCTCAAATAGAGGAACTCATAAAATGGGGAGTAAATTTCGATAAAAAAGAAAATGGAGAATTTGACTTGCATAAAGAAGGTGGACATTCCGAATTCCGTATTCTCCACCACAAAGACAATACGGGAGCCGAAATCCAGACCAGTCTGATTGAAGAAGTGAAACGTCATCCCAACATTACGGTATTCACCAATTTCTATGCCGTAGAAATCATCACCCAACATCATTTAGGCATCATTGTCACCCGCCATACGCCGGGCATCAAATGCTACGGAGCTTATGTACTGAATGAAGCTACGGGAGAGGTCGATACCTTCCTGTCTAAAGTGACGGTAATGGCCACCGGCGGATGTGAAGCCGTTTACAACCATACTACCAACCCGTTGGTAGCTACCGGAGACGGTATCGCCATGGTTTATCGTGCCAAAGGAGTAGTAAAAGACATGGAATTTATCCAGTTCCATCCTACCGCCCTGTATCACCCAGGCGACCGTCCTAGTTTCCTGATTACGGAAGCCATGCGCGGATATGGAGCTGTATTGCGAAACCTCGCCGGCGAAGAATTCATGCAGAAATACGACCTGCGCCTTTCTCTAGCACCGCGCGACATCGTAGCTCGTGCCATCGACAGTGAAATGAAACAACGTGGAGAAGACCATGTATATCTGGATGTCACTCACAAAGATCCGGAAGAGACCAAAAAACATTTCCCGAACATTTACAAGAAATGCCTGAGCCTGGGTATCGATATAACCAAAGACTACATCCCAGTTGCACCGGCTGCGCATTATCTGTGTGGAGGTATCAAAGTGGATTTGGACGGACAGTCCAGCATCAAGCGGTTGTATGCCCTCGGAGAGTGCTCTTGCACCGGACTGCATGGAGGAAACCGTCTGGCATCCAACTCACTGATAGAAGCCATCGTATATGCTGATTCAGCAGCCAAACATGCCCTCAGCGTACTCGACCGTTACGATTTCAATGAAGATATTCCGGAATGGGATGCAGAAGGTACCATCAGCAATGAAGAACGTATCCTGATTACCCAAAGTATGAAAGAGGTGAACCAAATCATGGAAGCCTACGTAGGTATCGTTCGAAGCAACCTGCGTTTGGTACGTGCCTGGAACCGTCTGGACATTCTGTACGAAGAAACAGAACGTCTGTTCAAACGTGTAAAAGCTTCCAGAGAGATTTGTGAGCTCCGTAACATGATTAACGTAGGTTACCTGATTACCCGTCAGGCCATGGAAAGAAAAGAGAGCAGAGGACTTCATTACACGATTGATTATCCACATGCAGCCAAGAGTGAAGCTGAAAAATAATCTGCTACACACCCTATCAAAAGCCGGAATTCTTCGTTCCGGCTTTTTTTATACCCTTTTATTTCCCCTCAGACGCAAGATTTCTGCACATTCTATGCCAATCCTTAAAAGCGTCAAAAAATTGCCGAGAAGGCTTTAAAATAGTGCCTGGAGATAATATAAGTTTAGAAGCTGAATAGAAGAGACACGAGTTTACCTATTTTAAGAAATCGCGTCTGCAAAACATACAGGGAGCATCTAATGCCAGCCAAAAAAGAATCCACATCAGAGAACCTCCAGCGGAGTTTCCTTCCGCCACGGGGAAGTCCGCATTTCCGGAGCTAGCGTGCGGGGAACGGGCACAAAAAAAGCCCCGGAGCATTTCTGCCTCGGGGCTTCCCTAAAACG
>ERZ652171.18-NODE-18-length-149984-cov-33.0274_pt1 | contig 149984 bp, 127 predicted proteins | sample MGYA00514759_ERZ652171 | MGnify/ENA metagenome assembly ERZ652171 | reverse complement strand
AAAACATAAATCATACTCTATGAAAAATGGCAAAACGATGATTATATAACGAAAAAGAGGATGCATCATTTTGACACACCCTCTTTTCAATATATAGCATGTTACAGAATTATTCAGCTTTAGGGGCTTCCTCTGTAGTAGCTTCAGTTGCAGGAGCTTCAGCAGCCGGTGCTTCAGTAGTAGTTGCAGCTGATTTCTTAGAACGACGTGTACGAGTAGTTTTCTTAGCAGCTGTCTTAGCCATGTTCTCGTTGTAGTCTACCAATTCGATGAAACACATTTCTGCGTTATCACCTAAACGATGACCAGTCTTGATAATACGAGTGTAACCACCCGGACGATCTGCAACCTTTACAGAGATTTCTTTGAACAGTTCAGTTACAGCATACTTGTCTTGCAAGTTACTAAACACAACACGACGAGAGTTTGTTGTATCTTCTTTAGATCTCGTAATCAGCGGCTCAACGAACTTCTTCAAAGCTTTAGCCTTCGCAACAGTCGTAGTGATTCTTTTGTGCTTGATCAAAGAACATGCCATGTTTGACAGCATTGCATTTCTGTGAGAAGCAGTACGACCTAAATGGTTGAATTTTTTATTATGTCTCATTGTTTATTCTTTGTCTAATTTATACTTAGAAATATCTGTTCCAAACGAAAGATTCAGACTCTCGAGCAAATCATCAAGCTCAGTGAGCGATTTCTTACCGAAGTTACGGAACTTCAGCAGGTCGGTCTTATTAAACTGTACCAAGTCACCCAGTGTTTCTACATCGGCAGCTTTCAAACAGTTCAAGGCACGAACTGACAAATCCATATCAACCAGTTTGGTCTTAAGCAACTGACGCATGTGCAATACTTCTTCATCAAATTCTTCATTACCTTCTGCGTCTGATGTTTCAAGCGTAATCTTTTCATCAGAGAACAGCATGAAGTGATGAATCAAAATTTTTGCAGCTTCCTTCAGCGCTTCCTTCGGGTGAATGGAACCATCCGTCGTAATTTCCAATACCAACTTTTCATAGTCAGTCTTCTGTTCTACACGATAGTTTTCTACCGCATATTTCACATTACGAATCGGAGTGTAAATAGAATCGATAGGAATTACATTCACATCGGTGCAGAATTCGCGGTTTTCATCAGCCGGCACATATCCACGACCTTTGTTGATTGTAATGTCTATCTGCATAGTTGCTTTTGAATCTAAATGGCAAATAACCAATTCAGGATTTAACACTTCAAATCCAGTCAAATACTTACTTATATCACCTGCCTTAAATTCACTAGAATTCTCAACGGTAATGCTTACCTTTTCATTTTCGAACTCTTCTACTACTTGCTTAAATCTGACTTGCTTCAGATTTAAGATAATGTTGGTCACGTCTTCTTTAACACCGGGTACAGATGCGAACTCATGTTCTACACCTTCGATCTTAATCGTGTTGATTGCAAATCCTTCCAATGAAGAAAGAAGAATACGGCGTAAAGCATTACCTACGGTAATACCGAAACCGGGTTCGAGTGGACGGAACTCAAATTTTCCAAATCTGGAGTCCGCTTCCAACATTAATACTTTATCAGGTTTTTGAAATGCTAATATCGCCATGAAATTAATTATTATTTAGAGTACAATTCAACGATCAAGTGTTCTTTAATGTTTTCAGGAATGTCTGCTCTTTCCGGAATATGCAACAATTTACCAGTTTTTGAGTTTTCATCCCATTCCAACCAAGGATATTTGCTGTGATTAAATCCAGCCAAAGAGTTTGAAATAACTTCCAAAGACTTAGATTTTTCACGAACACCTACCAACTGACCCGGTTTTACAGAGAAAGAAGGAATATTAACAACCTTACCATCTACTGTAATATGCTTGTGACCTACAAGCTGACGAGCAGCAGCACGAGTCGGTGCTATACCCAAACGGAACACTACGTTGTCCAGACGACATTCAAGGCTCTGCAGCAAAATTTCACCGGTAATACCGTTCATACCCGCTGCCTTTTCAAACATATTACGGAACTGTTTCTCCAACACACCGTAAGTATATTTTGCTTTCTGTTTTTCAGCCAACATGACACCGTATTCAGAAGTTTTTCTGCGACGGTTGTTACCATGTTGTCCAGGAGGATAGTTTTTCTTTGACAAAACTTTATCTGCTCCAAAGATTGCTTCACCGAATTTACGTGCAATTCTAGTTTTTGGTCCAGTATATCTAGCCATTTTCTTTCTTAATTTAATTGTTATTCATGAACTCAATTTGTTGCAGCCGCGATTACAGAAAGGAATTGCAATCCATTATTTAACAAAATCAAGTTACATCTAAATTGGTTATCTTTATTATACTCTTCTTCTTTTCGGAGGACGACAACCGTTATGAGGCAATGGAGTTACATCGATAATTTCAGTAACTTCAATTCCAGCTCCGTGCACTGTTCTGATTGCAGACTCACGTCCGTTTCCAGGACCTTTCACATAAGCTTTTACCTTTCTCAGGCCAAGATCGTATGCCACCTTTGCGCAATCTTGGGCAGCCATCTGAGCTGCATAAGGAGTGTTCTTTTTAGAACCTCTAAATCCCATCTTACCTGCAGAAGACCATGCGATGATTTGGCCTTCGCTGTTTGCCAAAGAAACGATAATGTTATTGAATGAAGAATGAACATGCAACTGTCCATTAGCATCCACCTTGACATTTCTTTTTTTAGCTGCGACTGTTTTTTTTGCCATATTAACAATTATTTAGTAGCTTTTTTCTTATTTGCAACTGTTTTCTTTCTTCCCTTACGTGTACGAGCATTGTTCTTTGTGCTCTGACCTCTTACGGGCAGACCCAAGCGGTGACGAACACCACGGTAGCAACCAATATCCATTAATCGCTTAATGTTCAACTGGATTTCAGAACGAAGATCACCTTCAACCTTGTATTCAGCACCAATGATTTCACGAATCTTAGCAGCCTGATCATCAGTCCAATCCTTTACTTTCAGGTCACGATCTACGCCTGCTTTATCCAAAATTTTTGCTGAACTACTGCGTCCGATACCATATACGTATGTCAACGCAATCTCACCTCTTTTATTCTGAGGCAAATCTACACCAACTATTCTTATAGCCATATACTAAATTATTTTTTTTGCAAAAATAATAAATTATCCTTGACGTTGTTTATACTTAGGATTTTTCTTGTTAATAACATACAAACGGCCATTACGTCTAACGATTTTGCATTCCGGCGTACGTTTCTTTAATGATGCTCTTACTTTCATATCTTATTTCTTTTTTATTTATATCTAAAAACGATTCTTCCTTTAGATAAGTCATAAGGAGACATCTCTACTCTGACCTTATCCCCGGGTAATATTTTAATGTAATGCATTCTCATCTTGCCAGAGATATGAGCAGTAATCTCATGCCCGTTTTCTAGCTCAACACGAAACATTGCATTAGACAATGCTTCAACTATAACTCCATCTTGTTCTATTGCGGATTGCTTTGCCATATTAAATTGCTTTATCTCCTAAAACTTGTTCTATAAATTCAAATGATGATAATATATCAGCCTTTCCCAGTCCGACTGCGACTGTATGTTCAAAATGAGCAGCACATTTCCAATCTCTTGTACGGATTGTCCATCTGTCTTCCTCCATAACAACTTGTCGGTTTCCCATCGTAATCATCGGTTCTATCGCAATACACATACCCTTTTTCAACAAAGTGCCCGTACCACGACGACCATAGTTTGGAACAGGAGGATCTTCATGCATTTCTTTTCCAATACCATGACCTACAAACTCACGAACGACACCGTAAGATTGAGCCTCGCAATGTTGCTGAATCGCATAACCTATATCTCCCAGTCTTTTCCCATGAACAGCATTTTCAATACCTTTATAAAGAGATTCCTTCGTAACCTTCAATAATTTCACAATCTCCGGATCTACCTCACCTACACAAAATGTATAAGCAGAATCTCCACAAAAACCGTTCATAAAAGTTCCACAGTCAACCGAAACAATATCACCCTCTTTCAAAGGGATATCATTGGGAATTCCATGCACCACCTGTTCATTCACTGACGTACACAATGTACCAGGAAAAGGAGAACCATATGGATTGGGGAAACCTTTAAAAGTTGGAATCGCCCCATGATCACGGATAAATTCTTCCGCTACCTTATCCAATTGTTTCGTAGTAACTCCCGGCTTTATCATTTTAGCTACTTCAGCCAGAGTCCTCCCTACCAAGAGATTACTCTGACGAAGCAACTCTATCTCATCATCTGTCTTTAGAAATATCATTCGAGACGAGTATTTTTTAATAAGCAGCTACATTACCAGAACGTCCCTTAATTCTTCCTGAACTCAACAATCCATCATAGTGACGCATCAACAAATGGCTTTCAACTTGCTGTAGAGTATCCAAAACTACCCCCACAAGAATCAGCAAAGATGTTCCACCAAAGAACTGTGCAAATTCAGCTTGAACTCCAAAAAGACCGGCAAATGCAGGCAGAATAGCAATAATAGCCAAGAATACAGAACCAGGCAGAGTAATACGTGACATAATCACATCCAAATATTCTGCTGTATTCTTACCCGGCTTTATTCCCGGAATAAAACCGTTATTTCTCTTCATATCTTCCGCCATCTGCGTGGTATTAATAGTAATTGCAGTATAGAAGTAAGTGAAAAGAATAATCAATACTGCAAAAATAAGGTTATACCAAAAACCTGTATGGTCAATCAGGGCGCGCGCAATACCACTCGCATTGTCAATATTTGAATATCCCACGATAGTAATCGGAATAAACATAATTGCCTGAGCAAAGATAATCGGCATCACATTTGCAGCATTTACCTTCAAAGGTATATACTGTCTAGCACCTCCATATTGTTTGTTTCCCACAATACGTTTTGCATATTGTACAGGAACTTTACGTACACCTTGAACCAACAAGATGGCAGCAGCTATCACTGCCAGCAAACATACCAGTTCTATCAAGAACATGATAATACCACCTGCGCCCGGAGAAGCCAGTCGAGAAACAAACTCACCAGAGAAAGACTGAGGAAGACGAGCAATAATACCCACCATAATAATCAAAGAGATACCATTACCAATTCCTTTATCAGTGATTCTTTCACCAAGCCACAAGATAAACATACTACCTGCTGCCAGAATGATAGTTGAAGTAATAATAAAGAAAGTCCAATCTAATGAAGCATTAAGGGCGGGCCCTGCCTGCATTTTCAAGTTGATCAGATAAGAAGGAGCTTGGAAAATCAAAATAATGATTGTCAGAATACGAGTATACTGATTAATCTTTCGACGCCCGCTTTCACCCTCACGCTGCAATTTCTGGAAATAAGGCACCGCAATAGCCAACAACTGAATCACGATGGACGCAGAAATATATGGCATTATTCCAAGCGCAAAAATAGATGCATTTGAAAAGGCACCACCAGAAAACATATTCAACAAGGCAAGAAGACCTTCACTCGTCTGTTCATGCAATTTAGACAACATGTCAGGATTAATACCCGGCAATACGATATAAGAACCGAATCGATAAATTGCAACAAACAATATAGTAATGAGGATCCGTTTTCTCAGATCCTCAATATTCCATATATTCTTTAATGTTTCAATAGATTTTATCATTGAATCAGAGTTTTACTGCATTACCACCAACGGCTTCGATTGCAGCTACCGCGCTCTTAGAAAAAGCATTAGCTTCTACATCAAGCTTAGTAGTTAAACTACCGTTACCAAGAACTTTCACTAATTGATTAGAAGAAACGAAACCTGCTTCAATCAAATCATCAATGCCGACCTTAGACAGATTCTTAGCTTCAGCCAATTTCTGAATAGTATCAAGATTAATTGCTTTGTATTCTACACGGTTGATATTCTTAAAACCAAATTTCGGAACACGACGTTGAAGCGGCATCTGACCTCCTTCAAAACCAATCTTCTTTGAATAGCCAGATCTTGACTTTGCTCCTTTATGTCCTCTTGTAGAAGTACCGCCTAAACCTGAACCAGCACCACGACCAACTCTTTTTCTAGTTTTGACAGAACCTTCTGCAGGACGCAAATTATTTAACTTCATATTGTAAGATCCTTTATTGTTAACAATATATTACTTAACGATTGCAACCAGGTGTTTCACCTTTTCAATCATACCCAGAATTGAAGGAGTCTCTTCGTGTTCAACCACACGATTCAATTTATGGAGACCAAGTGCATCCAAAGTTCTCTTCTGATCAGCCGGAGCACCAATTCTACTCTTTACTTGTTTAATTTTTATAGTTGCCATAAATTATCCTCCTTATCCTCTAAATACTTTATCCAAACTTACACCTCTGTTCTGAGCTACCATGCGAGCATCTCTCATTTCACCCAAAGCCAAGATAGTAGCTTTTACCAGATTGTGAGGATTTGATGAACCCTTAGACTTAGCCAAGACATCAGTAACACCTACACTTTCCAATACGGCACGCATTGCACCACCAGCTACTACACCTGTACCAGTTGAAGCAGGCTTAATGAATACTTCAGCACCGCCAAACTTAGCAGACTGTTCGTGAGGAACAGTACCTTTCAATACCGGGACACGAGTCAGGTTTTTCTTTGCAGCTTCTACGCCCTTCGCGATTGCAGCTGTTACTTCACCTGCTTTACCAAGGCCCCAACCAATAATACCGTCTTCATTACCAACTACCACAATGGCAGAGAAACTGAAAGTTCTACCACCTTTTGTAACCTTAGTAACACGGTTGATTGCAACCAGTCTATCTTTTAATTCTATATCGTTAGTGATCTTAACTCTATTATTAACTGCCATAATTCATTAAAATTTAAGTCCACCGTTACGAGCAGCATCAGCTACTTCTTTTACTCTCCCATGATACAAGTAACCATTACGGTCGAATACGACAGTCGTAATACCAGCTTCCTGAGCTTTCTTTGCAATCAGCTCACCAACTTTTGCAGCCTGTTCTTTCTTCGGCATAGCTTCCATGCCCAAAGAAGAAGCAGCTACCAATGTCTTACCACTTAAATCGTCGATAACCTGAACATAAATCTGCTTGTTACTTCTAAACACACTCATACGCGGACGTTCAGCAGTACCTGAAATCTTGTTGCGTACTCTATATTTAATCTTAATGCGTCTTTCTATTTTTGTTGTCATAATTGTACGATTTTATGTGAATTATTTAGCGCCAGCTGACTTACCAGACTTTCTACGAATTTCTTCACCAACAAACTTAATACCTTTTCCTTTATAAGGTTCAGGCTTACGGAAAGAACGTATTTTTGAACAAACCTGACCAAGCAGCTGTTTGTCACAAGATTCCAATATGATAAGAGGGTTCTTATTTCTTTCAGATTTAGTTTCTACCTTGATTTCAGGAGGCAACTGCATAAAAATATTATGCGTATAACCTAAAGCGAAATCAATGATATTACCGTTATTAGAAGCACGGTAACCTACACCGACCAGCTCTAATTCTTTCTTATAACCTTCAGAAACACCTACAACCATGTTGTGGATCAATGCACGATACAAACCATGGAATGCATGACGCTGTTTCAGGTTATCAAGCATCGCATCTTCATTTTCTTTCAACACCACGTGTCCGTCTGCAATTTCTACGCTGATAGCAGGATTTACAAACTGACTCAACTCACCTTTAGGTCCTTTTACATTTACTACATTATCCTTTAGAGTAACTGTTACTCCAGCAGGGATACTAATGGGTAATTTACCAATTCTTGACATTGCTTATCCTCCTAACATTAATATACATAGCAAAGAACTTCACCGCCAATCTTCAGCTCAGCAGCTTCCTTGTCTGTCATAACACCTTTGGAAGTAGATATAATAGCAATACCTAATCCATTAATAACTCTCGGCATGTCTTTGTAACCGGTATACTTACGCATACCCGGAGTAGATACTCTTTCAAGCTTCTTGATTGCGTTAACCTTGTTAACTGCATCATACTTCAAAGCCACCTTGATAGTACCCTGAGGACCATCTTCAACAAACTTGTAGTTCAGGATATACCCTTTGTCGAAAAGGATCTTTGTAATCTCCTTTTTCAAGTTTGAAGCAGGCACTTCCACCACTCTGTGCTTAGCACTAATTGCATTTCTCAATCTAGTGAGATAATCTGCGATAGGATCTGTCATAAAAACTAATTGTTAAATTAATCAGGACTACCCTGACAATATTTAATAAAAAAATTATTTACCAGCTTGCTTTCTTAACGCCAGGAATCAAACCGTTTGAAGCCATTTCACGGAACTGAATACGTGAAATACCGAACTGACGGATATATCCTTTTGGACGTCCAGTCAACTTACAACGGTTGTGTAAACGAATAGGATTAGCGTTCTTAGGCAGAGCCTGCAACTTCTGAGCAGCCTCAAAAGCTTCAGCAGGATCACCAGAGTTTACAATCTTCTTCAACGCAGCACGCTTCTCAGCATATTTAGCAACAAGTTTAGCTCTTCTTACTTCACGAGCCTTCATTGATTCTTTTGCCATAACTTATCAATCTTTTTTAGCGTTTTTAAACGGTAATCCGAATTCCTTCAACAAAGCATAACCTTCTTCGTCAGTCTGGGCAGAAGTTACGAAAGTAATGTTCATACCCAAAATCTTAGTGATGCTATCAATGTTGATTTCAGGGAAAATAATCTGTTCCTGAATACCCAGTGTATAGTTTCCTCTTCCATCGAACTTGCTTTCGATACCCTTAAAGTCACGGATACGCGGCAAAGCCACACGAACCAACTTTTCAAGGAATTCATACATTCTTTCACGACGCAATGTTACCATCACACCGATTGGCATTTTCTTACGCAATTTAAAGTTTGCGATATCTTTACGAGAAACAGTTGCTACAGCTTTCTGTCCTGTAATAGCAGTCAATTCATTGATTGCAACATCAATGATTTTCTTGTCAGCAACCGCCATACCCAAACCTTGATTGATAACAATCTTCTTAAGTACAGGGATTTGCATAGATGAAGAATACTGAAATTGATTCTTCAAAGCAGGAGCAATGCGCTCTGCATATTCTTTCTTAAGGCTAGCAGTATTACTCATTATTTAATCTCCTCTCCTGATTTTTTAGCATAACGAACAAATGTTCTTCCATCAGAACTTTCTCTTCTACCTACACGAGTCGGTTTTCCTGTTTTCGGGTCTACCGGATTCAGGTTAGAGATGTGAATAGGAGCTTCCTGCTTCACAATACCACCCTGAGGATTCTTAGCGTTAGGTTTGGTACTCTTAGATACCATATTGATACCTTCTACCACTGCACGTCCTTCTTTAACAAGAACCTTCAACACGCGGCCAGTTTTACCCTTGTCTTCACCAGAGTTTACGTAAACTGTATCGCCTTTTTTAATATGTAATTTACTCATTACTTAAATCTTTTACAAAATTAAAGTACTTCAGGTGCAAGTGATACCACTTTCATGTTTGCAGCACGCAACTCTCTTGCAACAGGGCCAAAAATACGACTTCCTCTAATTTCACCTGCATTATTCAACAATACGCAAGCATTATCATCAAAACGAATATAAGAACCATCAGCACGACGGATTTCTTTCTTAGTACGTACAATTAAAGCCTTTGATACTGCACCTTTTTTAACATCACTAGAGGGGATTACACTCTTGATAGAAACTACAATGACATCCCCTACAGAAGCGTAACGTCTCTTCGTACCGCCTAATACGCGGATACAAAGAGCTTCTTTAGCGCCACTGTTGTCACACACTGTAAGTCTGGATTCTACTTGTATCATAATTACTTAGCTCTTTCAATTATTTCAACCAATCTCCATCTCTTAGTTTTGCTCAAAGGACGAGTTTCCATGATGTGTACTGTATCACCTACATTACATTCATTCTTTTCATCATGAGCATGGTATTTTTTCGTTTTAGAAACGAACTTACCATAAATAGGGTGTTTTTCTTTAAACTTAGCAGCAACAGTAATGGTCTTATCCATCTTATTGCTTACTACAACACCTGTTCTTTCTTTTCTTAAATTTCTAGCTTCCATGAGGACCATTATTATTTGTTAAGTTCTCTCTGACGCAATTCTGCTTTCATACGCGCAATTGTTCTGCGTAATTTCTTGATCTGTGCAGGATTTTCCAGCGGAGAGATCGAATGATTCAAAACCATTTGATTGTAATTGGCAACTTCAGTTTGAATTCTTTCTGCCAATTCGTTGGTAGCTATTTCTCTAATTTCTGCAATCTTCATATCAATTAAGCATTTTGACTTGCGTCGTAATCACGTCTAACAATAAACTTAGTAGTAACAGGAAGTTTCTGTGCGGCGAGGCGCAAAGCTTCTTTAGCTACTTCAAAAGAAACACCTTCAACTTCGATCAAAATACGACCCGGAGTTACAGGAGCTACGAAACCTTCCGGATTACCTTTACCTTTACCCATACGCACATCAGCAGGCTTACGAGTAATAGGTTTATCCGGGAAAATACGGATCCAAATCTGACCCTGACGCTGCATATATCTTGTTACAGCAATACGAGCTGCTTCAATCTGACGACCAGTAATCCACTTAGTCTGAAGAGACTTGATACCAAAAGTACCAAAAGCCAACTGATGACCTCTCTGGGCGTTACCTTTAGCGCTACCTTTCTGCTGTCTTCTGAATTTTGTTTTTTTCGGTTGTAACATAATTCCTAAAATTCAAATCGTTAGCGATTGTTGTTTTTCTTTCTGCGGAAGTTCTTTCCACCATTGTTTCCGTTTCCACCACGGTTGTTTTCCTTGCTCTGAGTAAAGTTTGGAGCCAACTCACGTTTTCCATAAACTTCTCCACGGCAAATCCACACCTTGATACCCAGCAGACCAACCTTAGTCAAGGCTTCAGCATGACAGTAGTCAATGTCTGCACGGAACGTGTGCAACGGAGTACGACCTTCCTTATACATTTCAGAACGAGCCATTTCAGCTCCGTTCAAACGACCAGAAATCAGCACCTTGATACCTTCAGCTCCCATACGCATCGTATTGGCAATTGCCATCTTGATAGCGCGACGGTAAGCGATCTTGCCTTCAACCTGACGAGCGATGTTGTTTGCTACAATCACAGCGTCAAGTTCCGGTCTTTTTACTTCAAAGATATTAATCTGGATATCCTTGTCAGTGATCTTCTTCAACTCCTCTTTCAACTTATCAACTTCCTGACCACCTTTACCAATGATAATACCCGGACGAGCAGTACATACAGTAATTGTCACCAATTTCAGAGTACGTTCAATAACGATTCTTGAAACGCTGGCTTTTGCAAGTCTGGCATTCAGATATTTACGAATTTTGCTGTCTTCCAGCAAAGCGTCACCATAATTCTTGCCACCGTACCAATTAGAATCCCATCCTCTGATAATTCCTAAACGGTTGCTTATCGGATTAACTTTCTGTCCCATCTAGTCTTAATTTTGATTATCATTAGTACTCTTAGAATCAACGAACAAAGTCACGTGATTTGAACGTTTACGAATTCTGTAACCTCTTCCCTGCGGAGCCGGACGCATTCTTTTCAGCGTTGCACCACCATCAACATAAATCTTTGTTACAAACAATTCGCCACTTTCTGCCTTACGTTCGTTTTTCTGTTCCCAGTTAGCAATAGCAGAGCGCAACAGTTTTTCCACTCTTGCAGAAGCTTCTTTAGAAGAAAACTTCAAGACACCCAGTGCACGGTTCACTTCCATACCACGGATCATGTCAGCCACGAGACGCATTTTTCGCGGAGAAGTAGGAACATTTTGCAACTTTGCAAAATACATGGTCTTAAGGGCTTCTTTTCTTTTTTCAGCCGATATTTTTTTTCTTGCTCCCATTATTTATTACTTTATTATTTCTTCAGATTATCCTGCTTATTTTTTCTTATTACCTGCATGGCCGCGGAATGTACGTGTCGGTGCAAATTCACCCAATTTGTGTCCTACCATGTTTTCTGTAACGTAAACAGGAATAAATTTATTTCCGTTATGAACTGCAACTGTGTGCCCTACAAAATCAGGCGAGATCATCGAAGCTCTAGCCCAAGTCTTAACGACAACCTTCTTGCCGCTTTCATTCATAGCAAGCACTTTCTTTTCAAGTTTAACGTTAATATATGGACCTTTTTTTAATGAACGACTCATAATTTACTCAATTAATCAGTTATTACTTTCTTCTCTCAATAATATACTTAGAAGACTGTTTCTTCGGAGCTCTTGTCTTCAAGCCCTTAGCATACAAGCCTGTACGTGATCTTGGATGACCTCCTGAAGCGCGTCCTTCACCACCACCCATCGGGTGATCAACAGGATTCATAACAACACCACGGTTGCGAGGACGACGCCCCATCCAACGAGTACGACCTGCCTTACCGGAAGATTCCAATCCATGATCAGAGTTACCAACGCTACCAATAGTAGCCTTACAAGCACTAAGTATTTGTCTTACCTCACCTGAAGGCAATTTAATCACACAATACTTGCCTTCTCTTGAAGTTAACTGAGCAAAATTACCAGCTGATCTTACCAAAGCTGCACCTTGGCCCGGACGTAATTCTATATTATGAATTACAGTACCAACGGGGATGTTTTCAAGCGGAAGTGCGTTACCAATCTCAGGCGCTGCATTCGCTCCAGACATCAATGTGCTACCAACTTGCAATCCATTAGGAGCAATAATATATCTCTTTTCACCATCAGCATAAAACAGCAAAGCAATACGAGCCGAACGATTCGGATCGTATTCTATAGTTTTAACAACTGCGGGTACACCGTCTTTGTTTCTCTTGAAATCAATAAGTCTGTATTTTCTCTTGTGACCACCGCCCATATAGCGCATTGTCATTTTACCAACGTTGTTGCGACCACCTGTTGAGCGCTTTCCAAATACAAGAGACTTTTCTGGTACCGATGCAGTAATCTCTTCAAAAGTACCAATAATTTTATGTCTTTGCCCCGGTGTTGTGGGCTTAAATTTACGTACTGCCATTTTTATTAAATATTGCTATAAAAATCAATAGTATCTCCTTCTTTCAACGTAACGATAGCCTTCTTGAACGCATTCGTACGTCCGTTGATGATACCGGCACGAGTATAGCGGCTCTTGTTTTTGCCGGCATACTTCATTGTATTCACATCAACTACTGTAACGTTGTAAAGGGCTTCAACTTCCTTCTTAATTTCCAGTTTATTAGCTTCAGGACGCACGATAAAGCCGAAACGATTATTCGTCTTATCAGTAATTGCAGTCATCTTCTCTGTCACTAACGGTTTAATAATAATTCCCATTATTTAAGCCTCCTTTTTACATTAAGATATTGTCGATAGCAGAAAGTGCACTTTCAGCAAACACAACGACCCCAGCGTCCAATACTCTGTAAGTATTTAACCCTGAGATAGTCTGCACATTAGCACCCTTCACATTACGAGCCGACAAATATACGTTTTTATTTGCTTCTGGTAAAATCACAAGCAGCTTTTTGTCAGAAACTTTAAGATTTTTTGTCATTGCAACAAAATCTTTAGTCTTCGGAGCTTCAAAAGAGAAGTCTTCTACTACTACAACTGCGTTGTTCTGAGCCTTGTATGACAAAGCTGACTTACGAGCCAGAGCCTTTACTTTTTTGTTTAATTTGAAGTAGTAATCTCTCGGTTTCGGACCGAATACGCGTCCACCACCAACAAGTACCGGTGAGTTCATGTCACCACGACGTGCACCACCACCACCTTTCTGGCGACCGATTTTACGAGTAGAACCACTGATTTCGCTTCTTTCCTTTGACTTGTGTGTACCCTGACGCTGGTTAGCCATAAACTGTTTAACATCCAAGTAGATAGCATGGTCGTTGGGCTCAATTCCGAAGATAGACTCGTTTAACGTAATCTTTCTCCCAGTGTCTTCACCTTTAATGTTATATACGTTAACTTCCATTATTTCTCAATTAATACGATTGAACCTTTGCAACCCGGGATAGAACCTTTAACCAAAAGAAGGTTATGATCCGCGATTACTTTTAATACCTGCAAGTTTTGTACAGTGACTCTGTCACCACCAAGTTGTCCACCCATGCGCATTCCTTTGAATACTTTTGCAGGGTAAGAACAAGCACCGATAGAACCCGGCTTACGAGCACGGTTGTGCTGACCGTGAGTAGTCTGACCTACACCACCAAATCCATGACGTTTTACAACACCCTGGAAACCTTTTCCTTTAGAAGTTCCAATTACATCCACATAAGCAGTGTCATTGAACAATTCCACAGTGATAGTGTCACCTAAATTCAATTCTTCTGAGAAATCTTTGAACTCGGCCAAGTGTCTCTTTGGAGTTACTCCAGCTTTCTTAAAGTGACCCATCAACGGTTTTGTAGTATGCTTTTCCTTCTTGTCCTGGAAACCTACCTGAACAGCTGCATAGCCATCTTTTTCTACACTCTTAATCTGAGTAACTACACAAGGACCAGCTTCGATAACAGTGCATGGTACATTCTTACCATCAGCACTGAAAACGGATGTCATTCCGATTTTCTTTCCTAATAATCCTGGCATTTCAGTTAATTTTTAATTGATTAAACTTTAATTTCTACTTCTACCCCACTCGGCAATTCCAATTTCATCAAAGCGTCTACTGTCTTTGCAGTTGAGCTATAGATGTCAATCAGTCTCTTGTAAGAAGACAATTCGAACTGTTCACGTGACTTCTTGTTAACGAAAGTCGAACGGTTTACAGTGAAGATACGCTTGTGTGTAGGCAATGGAATCGGACCACTTACAATGGCACCTGTAGCCTTCACAGTTCTTACAATCTTCTCAGCTGACTTGTCTACCAAGTTGTGATCGTAAGATTTCAGTTTAATTCTGATTTTCTGACTCATGTTTATTTATTAAATTATTAAATGAATAACTGGAGGAAGCTTGAGGGCTAAGAGTCATTCGCTAGCCCTCATCGACTTCCGTCCTATTGTTTATTATACCAAATCAACGCGACCTTTCACTTCTTCCAATACAGTCTTAGCGATTGAGCTAGAAACCTGTGCATGGTGATCGTAACTCATTGAAGAAGTTGCACGACCAGAAGTAATAGTACGCAAAGCTGTTACATAACCGAACATTTCAGCCAACGGAACCATAGCTTTTACGATACGGGCGCCAGAACGGCTTGTTTCCATACCTTCAACCTGACCACGACGTTTGTTCAAGTCACCGATTACATCACCCATGTTCTCTTCCGGAGTAACCACTTCCAGTTTCATAATCGGCTCCATCAGCACCGGACCTGCTTTCACGCAAGCGTTCTTGTATGCCTGGATAGCACAGATTTCGAATGACAACTGGTCAGAGTCAACCGGGTGGAAAGAACCATCCTTCAACACAACCTTCAGTGAATCGAGCGGGAAGCCAGCCAACACACCGTTCTTCATGGCTGTCTGGAAACCTTTCTGTACAGAAGGAATAAATTCCTTAGGTACGTTACCACCTTTCACTTCGTCGATGAACTGCAGACCACCCTGTTTCCAGTCTTCATCAACCGGGCCTACAGATACGATGATATCGGCAAACTTACCACGACCACCTGACTGTTTCTTGTAAACTTCACGCAATTCAACAGTCTTTGTGATAGCTTCCTTGTAGTTAACCTGCGGACGACCCTGGTTACATTCAACCTTGAACTCACGTTTCAAACGGTCGATGATGATATCCAAGTGAAGCTCACCCATACCAGAGATGATAGTCTGGCCAGTCTGTTCGTCTGTACGTACAGTAAATGTCGGGTCTTCTTCAGCCAACTTAGCCAAACCGTTAGACAGCTTGTCCAAATCTTTCTGAGTCTTCGGCTCTACTGCAATACCGATAACCGGTTCCGGGAAGTCCATAGATTCCAATACAATCGGAGCTGTTTCGTCACACAGTGTATCACCTGTACGAATATCCTTGAATCCTACACCAGCACCAATATCACCCGCACTGATTACTTCTACCGGATTCTGCTTGTTTGAGTGCATCTGGAACAGACGAGAAACACGTTCTTTCTTACCTGAACGAGAGTTGTAGATATAAGAACCAGCTTCAACCTTACCAGAGTAAACACGGAAGAAAGTCAGACGACCTACATACGGGTCAGTAGCAATCTTGAATGCCAAAGCTGCAGTCTTTTCATCTTCATCCGGCTTACGGTCTTCTTCAGCACCCGTATTCGGATTTGTACCCACAATATTCGGAGTATCCAGCGGAGAAGGCAAGAATGCACATACATAGTCCAACAATGTCTGTACACCTTTATTCTTAAATGAAGAACCACACAACATCGGAACGATTTCCATCTTCAAAGTTCCAGCACGCAGAGCACGCAAGATTTCATCTTCTGTGATTGTAGAAGGATCGTCAAAATATTTTTCCATTAAGGCTTCATCAAATTCAGCCACCTTTTCCAACATTTTGTCTCTCCACTCGTTGGCTTCATCAACCAAGTTTGCAGGGATTTCTTCTACATCATAGTCGGCACCCATTGTTTCATCGTGCCACAGGATAGCCTTCATCTTAATCAGGTCGACAACTCCCTTGAAAGATTCTTCCGCACCGATAGGGATCACTACCGGACAAGGATTTGCGCCCAACACGTCCTTCATCTGGCGAACTACTTCGAAGAAGTCAGCACCAGAACGGTCCATTTTATTTACATAACCGATACGAGGAACATTGTATTTATCAGCCTGACGCCATACAGTTTCTGACTGAGGCTCCACACCACCTACAGCACAATATGTAGCAACTGCACCATCCAATACACGAAGAGAGCGTTCTACTTCCGCAGTGAAGTCCACGTGTCCCGGAGTATCAATCAAGTTGATTTTATATTTATTACCTGCATACTTCCAATAAGTAGTCGTGGCAGCAGATGTAATAGTAATACCACGTTCCTGTTCCTGTTCCATCCAGTCCATGGTAGCAGCACCGTCGTGTACTTCACCGATTTTGTGAGTCAAACCTGTATAGAACAAGATACGCTCAGAAGTCGTTGTCTTACCAGCATCGATGTGCGCCATGATCCCGATGTTACGGGTTAAATGCAAATCATGTTTAGCCATTTTAATTCCGTCTTAATTAATTAATAACTCGATTAGAATCTGAAGTGAGCAAATGCACGGTTAGCTTCAGCCATACGATGCATATCCTCTTTACGTTTGAATGCACCACCTTGTTCGTTGTATGCATCAAGGATTTCTGCAGCCAATTTGTCAGCCATTGACTTACCTCCACGCTTACGAGCAAAAGCGATCAGATTCTTCATAGAAATTGATTCTTTACGATCCGGACGGATTTCTGTAGGAACCTGGAATGTAGCACCACCGATACGGCGAGACTTCACTTCCAGCTGCGGAGTTACGTTATCAAGAGCCTTTTTCCAAACCTCCAGTGCAGAAGTTTCTTCAGCCGGGAGCTTGGTTTCAACTGTTTTCAGTGCATTGTAGAAGATTTCATAAGAGGTATTCTTCTTTCCATCATACATCAGATGGTTCACGAATTTTGAAACCTTCTGGTCGTTAAATACCGGATCCGGAAGGATCACACGTTTTTTTGGTTTTGCTTTTCTCATTTTGTTTGATAATAATGTTTAGTTTGGGGCTGCATCTTGTCTACTTCAACGCTTCCTCCGAAGCATTTACTCAACCTTAAAGCTCTTCCAACAAACCAAAACGAATTAATAAAAGTTTTTCTTAACTTAAGGATTGTACTCAGTCAGAATTACTTCTTACCTTTTCCTGCTGGAGCTGCCTGTCCTGGTTTCGGGCGCTTAGCACCATACTTAGAACGTCTCTGTGTACGGCCTGCTACACCTGCTGTATCCAGTGTACCACGTACGATGTGATAACGTACACCCGGAAGGTCCTTTACACGACCACCACGAACCAAAACGATTGAGTGTTCCTGCAAGTTATGTCCTTCTCCCGGAATGTAAGAGTTCACTTCCTTAGAGTTTGTCAGACGCACACGAGCAACTTTACGCATTGCTGAGTTCGGTTTTTTCGGAGTTGTAGTGTAAACACGTACACAAACGCCACGTCTCTGAGGACATGAATCCAGTGCCGGTGATTTACTCTTATCAACCAAAACCGTTCTTCCTTTTCTTACTAACTGTTGAATAGTAGGCATTTTGTTTGATTTTTAATTGTTATATATTTATTTTCTATTGTTTCTACAATCCTTGACGAAATACTACATTTCGGGCTGCAAAATTACAAATAACTTTTTAATAGACAAACTGTTTTTCAAAAGAAAAGGGCTCATTCCCCGAAAAAAACGGGAAATGAGCCTTCCAAAGCTGTTTTTTATATTTTTTTAAGCTTCTCCTTTAAAATCACTCAACGGTGGAACAAAGGTTTTTCCTCCTTGTGCCTGCTGTTCCGGCATCCGGATCTGTCCGAAATTCTGCTCATACTTCGCCACATTGTCCTGCAACGCAAACATCAGACGCTTTGCATGTTCCGGAGTCATTACAATACGAGATTGAACGCCTGCTTTCGGCAAACCGGGCATCACACGCACAAAGTCAAGTATGAATTCAGAACTTGAATGAGTGATAATCGCAAGATTCGCATAAGTGCCCTGTGCAACTTCTTCTTTCAATTCTATCTGAAGCTGATTTTTGTTTTCGTTTTCCATAATGATCTAATTGTTTTAATAATTTATACGGCAAATGTAGAAAAAAAGTCGGAGTAAACTAACAAATCGCATTCTTTTTCTAATCAACCGGACTACAATCCACCCCAAAAAGCTTTTTGTCCACCCCTCTCTCAGTCAAACTGCCTAGCTTTGTATACAAATCAAAATTTAACTGTCACACCATGAAAAACTTCTTACTAAAACTAGGGCTGCCAGCCTTTTTCTCATTTTTCACGCACACAGCTATTTTACAAGCGGCCCAGCGAGATACAACCTTTGTAGTTAACCAAAACCCTATCGTTTCTTACAAATACCTTGGCGACCCTGCCGCTTTAGTCCATGACGGAACCGTATATATCTATGCGGGACACGACGAATGCCCTGCACCTCATCAATACTACCTAATGAACGAATGGTGTATACTATCCACACAAGATATGAAAACATTTACCGAACATGCTTACACCCTTAGAGCAACAGACTTCAAATGGGCAAAAGGAGAAGCCTGGGCAAGCCAGGTAATTGAGCGAGACGGGAAGTTCTATTGGTATGTCACCGTTGAGCATGCCACAATCCCCGGAAAATCAATCGGAGTAGCTGTAGCCGACTCCCCCTTGGGACCTTTCAAGGACGCACGAGGGAGCGCATTAATCACCAACGACATGACCACAGAATACACGTCCATTGCATGGGATGACATAGACCCTACGGTCTTTATCGATGACGACGGTCAAGCTTATCTTTTTTGGGGAAACACTCAATGTTATTATGCAAAACTAAAAGACAACATGACAGAATTGGACGGTCCCATTCTTCCCATCTCTCTTCCAAGGTATACAGAAGCCCCTTGGATTCATAAACACGGGAACTGGTATTACCTGTCATTCGCGTCTGAATTTCCAGAAAAAATCTGCTACGCCATGAGCCAAAACATTAACGGTCCATGGATATACAAAGGCATTCTCAACGAAATAGCCGGTAATTCCAATACAAACCATCAAGCCATCATAGACTTTAAAGGAAAATCTTATTTCATCTACCACAATGGAAGCATCAATCCCAACGGATGCGGTTTCAGAAGGTCAGTCTGCATCGACCAGCTTTTCTATCAAAAGGATGGAAGCATAAAACGCATACAAATGACTACTGAAGGAATCTTTAAATGAAAAAACCGGACGGAAATTTTATCCGTCCGGTTTTTTCATTTTTTCCGTTTGCTACGTTTTGCCCAGCCTTCTTCTGCGAAATCTGGTTCTTCTCCACGAAGCAATTGATTGTCTTGCTGAAAGAACTGTTTCCAGTCGTCTTTCTTCTTTGGGCCACGAGGATTGACATATCCTCTTTCTTCCCGACTAGGCTTTTTCGATTTCTCTACCTTTGAGGCCTTATCGGTTTTCCTTTCGACCGCCATCTTCTTTTTCTTTCCACTCTTGTCACTTTTACCAGTATTCTCACCTGCAATTTCCACACAGACCTTACGTCCCCCACTCAACACAACTTTATTCAAGGCTTTCATAACCTGGGGAGCCTGTTCTTGTATCACTTCAAAGAATGAAAAATTTTGCATCAAATCAATACGGCCAATCTGAATACGTTCTTTCCTCAAATTCCGGTTTACCAAATCTATAATCTGATTCGTATAAAAGCCATCCGTTTTACCTAAATTCAGGAACAAGCGTGTATATCCTTTCTCCGCTTTGCGACCTACTTTCTCCTTATCCCCTTTCCGGGAAACGTCCTTTGACTCCGTTTTTTTGTCACTGGCCTTCGGCTGTTCAATTTCAGGGGCGTTCTTATAATAATCCAAAAAACGATTAAACTCCAAAGAAACCACACGCTTAATCAAATCATCTTTATCCAGCCAATCCAGTTTCCGATAAATAGCAGGCAGAAAAGTTGCTATTTCCTCTTCATCAACTTTCACTTTTTCAATATCATCAATCACTTTTATCAACTGCTGTTCGCAGATTTCTTTGCCTGACGGAAGCACACTTACCTCGAACTTCTTCTTGATAATATGCTCAATATCACGCATACGTCCTTTTTCGCGCAAATTGATAATAGCAATTGAGATACCGGTCTTACCCGCACGCCCTGTTCTTCCACTCCGGTGAGTGTAACTTTCTGTGTCATCCGGTAAACCATAATTTATCACATGGGTCAAATCATTCACATCCAGTCCACGAGCTGCCACATCCGTTGCAACCAGCAACTGCAAATGTCTTTGACGGAACTTCTGCATTACCAGATCACGCTGTGCCTGGCTCAATTCACCATGCAAAGAATCCGCATTATATCCGTCTTGAATCAATTTATCTGCAATCTCCTGTGTTTCTTTACGCGTCCGGCAAAAGATAATACCATAAATCTGAGGATAAAAGTCCACCACTCGTTTCAAAGCCAAATACTTATCTTTTGCATGAACAATATACGCCACATGATTGACATTTTTGCTGCCCTCATTCTTGGTACCAATCGTAATTTCCTTAGGTTCATGAAGATAGGATTTGGCGATACGGCTTATTTCCGGACTCATTGTAGCAGAAAACATCAATGTATTCCGGTCCTGAGGCACATTCTCCAATATTGCATTAATACTATCCGTGAAACCCATATTCAACATCTCATCTGCTTCGTCCATCACCACATCACGAATAGTCTCCAAATGAGCAACCTTACGCTCCATCAAGTCAATCAAACGCCCCGGAGTAGCCACAATAATATGCACCCCTCTCTTCAAACTACGAATCTGACTGTCTATTGAAGAGCCTCCATATACAGGCAGAATCTTTAAATCCGTAATATACTTTGAATAATCAGTGAGGTCACCTGCTATCTGCAGGCACAATTCACGTGTAGGACAGAGCACCAAAGCCTGTGGCACACGTTTCTCTACATCAATTTTCTGAATCAGCGGCAGACCAAATGCGGCTGTTTTTCCGGTTCCGGTTTGCGCCAGAGCCACTACATCATTGCCGTTTCCCAACAAATACGGGATTACTTCTTCTTGCACAGGCATAGGATTTTCATACCCCATTTCCTCAATCGCTTTGCGTATTTCAGGTGAAACGCCAAGTTCTTCAAATGTCTTCATTCAATTCAAATATCTAATTTGCAGCAAAGATACGGACATTTCAAATGCCACCCAACACTTTATCCTCTCAGATTCAAAAGATTTTTTATTGTATCTTTATCTTGCTGCAACTGAGAAGTCAGTTCATTCAGGTCGGCAAATTTTATTTCCGGGCGCACATAATCGACAAATTCCACACGCAAAGCCTGCTCATAAATGTCTCCAGAGAATCTAAAAATATGTACCTCTATGCTAATATCCCGGCCATCCTCATTTACCGTAGGACAACTTCCGATATTCAACATTCCAGCATACCGTGAATTATTCAAATAAACATAAACCGCATATACCCCGCATGCTGGCAAAAGTTTTTCAGCACACGACGGTTCGATATTTGCCGTAGGAAAACCTATTGTACGTCCTACCTTACGTCCATCTATCACTCGCCCATTCAAATAATAATTATAGCCCAAATAAGAATTAGCCTCCCTAATTTTTCCTTCCTGCAGTAAAGAGCGAATCAAGGTAGAACTGACGGAAACTCCATCTTCCACCAAAGCCTTCGACTGCATGACTCTCATGCCTAATTCCCTTCCATATTGCTGGTACTCCAGAAATCCTTCTTCTTTTGTATGATGTCCGAAATGATGATCATAACCGATAAAAAGCGTCTGTACATGATACACTCCATGGAGAATCTCCATAAATTCCCGAGCCGAAAGTAAAGACAACTCCTTGGTAAAAGGCATCAAGACGCAATAATCTATTGAAGTCTGCTCAAAACGTTCAAACTTCTGCGCCAGACACGTCAACAATTTAGGATGATAATTTGCGTCCAACACCTGACGAGGATGAGTGCCAAAAGTAATCAGACATGAAGCAAGCCCTTCTGCCTTGGCTATATTGTGAACCTGCTGAAGCAAATATTGATGCCCTCTATGGACTCCATCAAAACAACCAATCGTTGCTACACATGCTGGAAGATTTGAGGCCGTACAATTCGTTATTATCTCCATTTAATCAGTCTATGAAATTTAAAAGTTGCATTTCCAGGTCATCACCTGGTACATAATGAAATACATTTATCCCTAAAGAAGCAGCCGCACGGCAGTTCTCCAAAGAATCATCAATAAAAAGAGTTTCCTCCGGCAATAGTTTTGCCTCTTTCAGCACAGTTTGAAAAATTACAATATCCGGCTTTGCCTGATGCATCTGATAAGAAAGAAATACATGAGTAAAAAAGTCCCCTACCCGGAGCCCTCTGTATTCAAACTTGGGAATGCATACATTCCAATGCAAATCATTTGTATTACTCAACAAATACAAACGATATTTCTTACGCAAAGTAAGTAACAGCTCCAGTTTATATTCCGGTATTTCCTTCAACATGCTGTTCCATACCCGGTCAGTTTCTTTATCAGAGAGGGCTCTCCCAGCCTCTTCACGAATCTTTTCACGAAATTGCGGAGTCGTCAGATCTCCACGTTCATATTCTTTTAAAAAGCCTAGTTCATTGGTTCCCGTCATCCACCGACGGATGTCATGCAATCCAACCTTCTCAAATTCTGTCATACAACGGTTTATATCCAAATCCAGAAGTACGCCACCCAAGTCAAATATAATATTCTTTAAATACCTCATCTATTTATTTTTTGTGTCATCCGCTTAATGCCTCTCCAAATTTCACCAACCCACAGCACACAAGAAGTTCCGCCAATAATGTAAGCCCACTCTACCAATGGTAAAGGTTCCGTACGGAAAACCTTTCCGCCGAAAGTTACTATTATAATCTGTCCTACCAGAATAATCAAAGCTACACCCAACATTCCCATGGCATGACTTGCATCCTTGAAAATCGAATGATTTGTACCAAAGACACTTGCATTAAACAAGTTCCAGAACTGCAACATCACAAAAATCGTAAAGAAAACAGTCAGATGATGCACATCCATTCCTCCTGGCATATTTTTAAAGATAGACAACAATCCCATCAGAATAACGAGAAAAGCTGCTCCCACTCCAAAAATATTCTTTTGCATGGCAGGCGTAATAATAAAGTCACTCCGCTTACGAGGTTTTTCATTCATCACATCCATACTCGGCGAAATAGAAGCCAAAGCCATAGCGGCAAAAGTGTCCATTATCAAGTTTACCCACAGCATTTGAGTGACCGTCAAAGGCAAGGCTGTACCCAAGAAAGCACCCAGCAACACACTCAGCAATGCAACCACATTAATGGTCAGCTGGAACACGATAAAACGCTGAATATTCTTATACAACGAACGTCCCCACATCACAGCCGTAGCAATGCTGTGGAAAGAATCATCCAGCAAAGTAATATCACTGGCCTCCTTGGCTACAGATGTTCCTGTACCCATGGAAAGTCCCACTTGAGCATGGTTCAATGCCGGCGCATCATTGGTTCCGTCACCCGTCACAGCTACCACTTCACCTTTTTGCTGAAGCAACTGTACCAAACGCTGCTTGTCCATCGGACGGGCACGACTCATCACTTTCAAGTCAACCACCCGCTCCAATGCCTCTTCATCAGTCAATGCCGCAAATTCCACCCCCGTAATACGATTACGCTCTGTATCTTCAGGAGTCCACAAGCCTATCTGACGTGCAATCTCTGTAGCTGTTCCCGGAGTATCTCCAGTCACAATCTTCACCCGTATACCCGCAGACTGACACTTCCGTACAGCTTCCGGTACATCTGGACGAATCGGGTCACTGATGGCAAATATACCCAAGAATGTCAATTCCCCAGCTTGTACGAGTTCTGCACAATCCGCACTTTCTGTTTCCGGAATAATCTTATAAGCCAAACCTAAAGTACGCATCGCCTGATTTTGGTAGGCCAAAAGCTGTTCGTTATAATGCTTTATCCGCTCTTCATCCAGTTTACATTTTCCCATCACGATTTCCGGAGCACCTTTTACATACAATACACGTGCATGCAATACGGGAGATTCCACCAGTGTAGCCATATATTTTCTTTCTGTCGAGAAAGTCAACTGATTTACCACCCTTGCCTGGTTTCGCAAGGCAATGTAATCTTCTCCTTTGCCGTTCAGCCACAACAACAAAGCGACTTCTGTAGGATTTCCCACTCCCGAAGGCTTTCCAGCCTCTTTTTCTTCCAAGAAGGCCGTAGAATTGACTGCTATCCCTTCTGCTATCACGTCCTTTCGGCTTTCATCCAACTGAGCATCATGTACCTGCATCAGGTTTTGTGTCAACGTACCGGTCTTGTCTGTACAAATCACCGTAATGGCTCCCATCGTTTCACACGCATGCATCTTACGAACCAGATTATTGGTTTTCAGCATACGACGCATATTCAAAGCCAGGCTCAGTGTTACACTCATTGGCAATCCTTCGGGTACCGCTACTACAATCAAAGTAACCGCCATCATAAAATACTTCAATACAATCTGTGCAATCTCAAGCCACTGATGCCAGTCGTTCACCGAAGTAACGTGCAGATAAGCATACAAATCTTTAGCGGTAAAAATAATGAAAGTCAATGTAGCAATGGTAAATCCCGCCTTTCCAATCAAATTAGCCAGTTTACTCAATTGCAAATTCAAAGGAGTCTGCTCCTGACTTTGCTCCGTAGCCTGTCGGGCCACTTTACCAATTTCTGTCGCATCACCCACCTTTTCCACACGCATCACTCCATGACCGTCTGTTACCGTCGTTCCACGCATCACGGAATTAGACGGATAAGTAGCTTCCTCGTCAAAATGTGCTTCATCCGTCGTTTTATTTACCATCAGTTCTCCGGTCAAAGTAGATTCATTCACCTGTAGAGAAACGGCTTCAAGCAATACTCCATCGGCAGGAATTTCATCACCCGTATTCAGAATGACCACATCTCCCACTACAATGTCTTTCTTTGGTATCTCATGTACCTTACCGTTACGTATCACCATGACCGGAGTTTCTTCTCCTACAGCATTCAATAAGTCGAATTTCTTATTGGCATCATACTCAAAATAAAATCCTATCCCTGTTGCTAGAAAGATGGCAAAGAATATCCCTATCGTTTCCGCATATTCATTCTCAATAATTGAAATTATAAGAGAAAAAACAGCAGCTACCAATAAGATTTTAATGACAGGATCTTGAAATTTTTCCAGATAAAGCCTCCAAATGGAAGGACGTTTGGGAGGCGTCAATAAATTTACTCCGTATTTTTGTCGGTTTTGGAGGACCTCCTGATCGGTCAATCCTTTAAAATGAGAATCATGCATATTCTGTGACATACGTCTGATAATTAAATATTAATGTTCACAAAAATACAATATATATTGAAAGCATCTTACCCATTAGTTTTTTTTATCATTTTTTTCCCGGCAAATATTGCAGATTTCAGGTCAAACCATTACTTTTGTACCGCATTTCCAAACCTTTATTTGGATTTCGGACTTGTAGCTCAGTTGGTTAGAGCAACAGACTCATAATCTGGAGGTCCCAGGTTCAAGCCCTGGCTGGTCCACATTGAAAATCAAGCACTTACAAAGTTTTTGTAGGTGCTTTTTCTTTTACGGGTGACCTTCAGGTGACCTTTTCAAGTACAAAGTATGTACTCACGGTGACCTTCTGATTTCATATGAGTGCATACGATTTTATGAAATCTCCTATTTCAAAAGCACTCGATTTATACCAATGTAGCAATGAGTGCAAAAATTGAGATAGCTAATCAAATGGAGAAATTCTTATGCCAAGAATAACGATTGGAAAAGAAATGTGAGTATTAATCAATATTCCAATAAGCATCTGGTTCACCATCAAATATTGTATCTATATCATCATCACTATATCCTTCTACATCTTGCGCCCAAGAGCCATTATAACGATTATAAGTATTCCTTTCGGAGAAAGAGTCTTCATAGTCATCATCCCATTCATCATCCTCATAGTCATCATCGAAAGATTCATCATCGAAAGATTCATCATGAAATATAGACATATCTTTTGTCCATTCTCCTATTTCCTCATCTTTTTGAAGTGGTTTACTTTCAGAATCTACAAGCGAGCCATCACGATTTTGAATAAGGTAATTTATAAAAGATGAAACTTCGGAATATATACACCATATTTGTTCCAATTCAGCTTTTTCCCTTAATACAACCCATAGTAAATCATGAAATTGGAAGTACTCCCATCTGTTATTTGGCTGAAGGAATACTTTCTGAGTGCAAGGCGATTTTTTACACCAACAAAAAGGAAGCCCCAATTTGGGATCTACTTCCTTAAATTGGCTACAATTACAAATAGATAGTTCATTATTCTTATGATGAGTTGAATAATTTGAGTATATTGGGATTTCATTATCTTGTTTTAATGCACTATTCATTAGATTGCACTCATCATCAATAGAATATCTGCAGATGAATTCTTTTAGTCTGATTTCATCCTTAGAAGAAATTATATATCCTCCATTATCATATTTGCAATTAAAGTTTTTCTTTAGCGTATTCTCTACTTCTTCAATGTAGCTGTCATCAAGATAATCAACCTCGTAATTATTAACATCTATAGGTGATTCATAAAAACAAACTTTATATACACATTCGTGAACATTGTCTGCGTTGATTTTAGTGACAAATCCATTTCTTGCATAATATTCAGTATCACTTCTTACGGTTGAAGATATAAGTAGCCATCCTGGACATTTCACAAAGAAATTTATCAATTTGGAAAATACATGTATACAATTACCAGATAATTTGGCAATTGTAGGTTCTAATTCATTCCATTTTATAGGGCTTTTCACATCTTTCAATTTCGTCTGCAAAATTTGAACCAACAATGCTAAGGCTGAGACTGATTTGCCGGGGGTAAACACTTTATTCATATTCGAATTTGGGCATAAGTTCCCTGTCCTTTTTTTAAGTTCTATTGTACTTTGTAGTAACATTTCCAATAGATTATTTAGAAAAATCTCAGTGTCGTACCCTGTATGTTCCAGTTGGTTGAAAAATAGGTACTTAAATGCTTTTATTTGAGAATCTTCAGGAAGTTCTGCAAAATAGAGATTCATGCAATTCCAATCAATATTTTCTGTAGGATTCAAAGACCATAAATATAACTTAGCGAATCCATTAACTCTTTTTTCGGCATATGCTCGATATTTGGGATTTAATTTATCAATAATCAGTTTGATTAATTGAGTATTATGCTCGTTTGAAACATCTATAGCCATTTGCTCTTGAAAACAATCCTTTTCGAAATATTTTTCTTCAAATTTAAATCCCCAATAGGCATCTTTAAATTTCGAATAAGCTTCAGATAACCGTTCTTTTATGATGTTGGTATTTGGGAAAGATGTAAAACCATTTTCAAATAGATACCAACTATCTTCATCTGATAGAGTAAGCAATATATCTTTTTGAATTTGTTCAGCAACATTTTTTGAAATATAACCTGTTCTATCTTCATTATCGTATGTGTTTTCATTCATCCATTTTAGAAAATCATTCAATGAACGTACCTTTACGTCATAGGGGAAGTCATAATCCTTATCTCCATAACAATATGTAAATTGTAAATCATAATGTTTTAGAACTCTTCTTAAAATGTATAATTGAAGTTCTTCAGGATAACGATTTTTCCACCATTCACATAAGTCTTTTAGGCATTGTTCATCAGAACGATCTACAGCCAATTCATAGTATCTCTGTATGAAGGTGCTTTCCTGAATGTATTTGTATTCAAAAGCATCTTTCAAGTCGGACACATTGTTCGTTTTAGAAAAAATAGATTCTATTAAATTTAAATGCGTACTTAAGAAAGAACTATCTATCCATTTTGATAGTTCTTCTAGGATTAAGTGAAGATTGTATGGAGAAAGTTCGCCACTCTTTATGGAGTCGATTAGAAAAGCGCTTAAAGTTGACCCTAAATATGTATCAAGGAAAATATGTGCCGTATCTGGAATTTCCTGATATTTTTCTTTAAGTTCTTTTAATCTAAAATCAAGGAAGTATGATTTTGTGGTCTTTTTAGGTAATTCTCTAACGAAATCATAAAACTCACCTATCTGTAACAGTAAATCCTTATTGGCAGTTAAAGAATGCATTAATTCTAAGGGTAGCTCTGGGTTTGCTTCAGATATTTGATTTTGTACATAATTGATAACAGCCTTTTGTTTTATGCCAAGAGAAATTGTAATATTGCCAAGTTTTTTACGATCTATAGCACAAAATGGTATCCCTTCATTTGGTAAATGCCTAGCTATGCAATTCTTGATTGTATGAAGCTTACGTTTGTAATAACTGTATTCTGTAGATGTATGAATATTACGTATGGCATTTCTGAGATATTTCTCCGCGATTGTAACAGAAGGGAATCCATAATCCTCACTAAGAATATCAAGATATTCTTCACAGAAAGCCTCTGGCAATACAGGTTGCAATAAAGGATATGAACAATATATATTTTTTATTTCCGTAAATGATAATCTGTTTAATAGTCTTGTCCAGGCTGGAGATACACAATCATCTTGAAACAATTCAGGATATGATACTCTTTGCATACCTATACTTAAATTCTGCAACTCACATTTTGATCGCCTACATTTACTTAAATATTCTTCGTGACTTCTTCTTCTTTTGGCTACGAGTATCTCAAATAAATTTTCAACCTCACTTTCGTTTTTGCCATAATAGTTCTTTCGCGATTTTGGGATTAACGGTATCCACAGCGATGGATTTAATATGTCAATAATAACTGTTTGATCATCATCTAAAGCAATCTCATCCCTATCAATTACAGCTAGCACTTCATCAAAATCTTCATCTGATTCATCCTCGTCTTCGTAAAGATCCCAATCAAGTACCCCTAACTCCTCATCAAAATCATACGCCTCCCTATCAAAAACTTTACCTGATTCATCCCCGTGTTCATTTGTTACATCATCAAATTCAGCATTTTCCACACAAGCTACATCTTCTTCTTTATGTAGTGAAATCTTTTCTTTATGCGAAAAGAAGTCTTCTTGTTCAAATATATTCTGATAACAAATATGGGTTTCTTTTTCACATTCATTCCAGGCCTTCGTATCATACACGGATGCATAAGAAAGTAATAGTTCTTTATCAAAATTGAAAATTGAAGCATATTCGATATCCCGAACTGTTCCGTCTTCATCAATCTCAAAGTAAACAAGAACACCTGTTTTCACAGATGTTTTACACTGAGATTTTGAAAACAAAATCGGCGCAGGAGAATTCCTCAAAAGGTCTTTATTATAACCATATACCAGAATTCCTTTTTCTTCTTTCCGGTCATATCGATGTATATACCCTATTTTTTTCATAAATCATTGATTTTTATTACCAAATCAAATACAAAATTACGAAAAACGTGCAATCCACCCAATTTAGGCAAATCATTTCTACTTTCATATTGAATCATAGTATACGACCTTACAAATTTAGCCTTTTTTCTGCTTCTTCCTGTGCAGCATCTCCGCTATTTCCTGATCATCTTCTGCTACAGCTGCATTATAGTGTGAATCATTTCCACAGAGCAATCCCTATGGAGCATTAAAAAAGTTCTCCCTGTACAATGTAATGGATTGTAACATTTGGCGTGCTCATTTCGTAATTCCAGCTGCATACAAACTCGTTTTTTATTCCTGTTGTGTTGTAAGCTACATCAATCTTGGAGTAGCCGAAACACCTATTCACTTTGGAACTGTTGAAGTGGCTGCCGTTCATGGAGAATACAACACCCTGCACTTTATCTGTCCGTATTTTATGCCTTAACGGTGAAGATTGGCGATAAGTAAGTTCCAGTTGCTACACTTGCAGCCAACTGTTTTTGAGTATGTCGCAATGTTTGTACTTTGCCTATATAGTTCTTTCAAACAGTTGCGCTTAACGTCTTCCTTGGCATCAGCCATGTGCAGACTGCGTTTCAATGTCAGTTCCTGGCACATACGAACACTGCGCAACCGCTTGTGTTTATCCGTGATAGTTCAGTCGTCATTACCGATGCTGTTAAAAGCGACATGTACATACGGATACTACTTGTTGAAATGATTTATGATGAAAAATTACATGTCAGGCAAGTCCTTCTTTTTCATATATTTGAGTACAACCTTTGTCATGGCACGGCTATCTAAGCATGACCCATTCTCTTTTGAAAATTCCAGTGCGATATGTCTGACAAGCTTTGGAACCTTGTTGCTCATTTGCAATTGAACATTGAAACTCATTGTAACGGTAGCCTTGCGTCCCTTTACTCGTGCTAAAGATGTTTTCCCAAAAAAGAAGTTTCAAAAACTGATATTACAAATAGATTCCACCATTTCGACTATTTTCAATTTTCCAATCATACTTTCCCTCCGCCACATCACCAACCTCCTTGAGTGTATGGCGATGTTTTATTTTGTCAAATGACTGTCTGCTCTCCGAATAATCACAAAGCCATGCGCCGACCGCATTCTGCTGTTCGGTTGTTTCACCATAGTCCAGCATCACGCTCTTGATGTCGGCGGCTTCGGATGGAGCAAAGACAGACTTATACTTATCCGTGCCGAAATGGATTATCGCATCAACGGCACGCTTGAATACCTCGCTTGCCTTGTAAAGCATATCCGCAAACTGTTTCAGGATGTAACCGCTTACTTTCAGCGTACTCTGCAATAGGCGGATGGTTTTGTCTTTCTCCGCCGTGGCTTGGCTCACCGCCTGATTGATACGCTGTCGCTCGTTGTCCTTGTGCTCCTGAAGCTGCCGTACCGCCTTGTCCCTTTCAATGGCAAGTGAACGGTTCTGCGCCAAAGCCCTGTCACGTTCCGTTTCGGCTTTCAGTTTTTCGGCGGTCAATGCCTTTGCCCGTTCCTCCGCCTTGTCCTTTACAGCTTTGGTAAAGGCTTTCTTCATGCGCTCGTTCTCGGCTTTCAGCTTGGCGTTTTCCTTTTCGACCGCCGCGGACTTGCCAACACCGACAAGGCTACCAACGCTATCCAAAATGCTGTCCACTTTCGCCTTGCGCTCATCTTTTAGCTGTTTCTCCTTTTCGGCAATCTCACTGTCGAGGGAAAGGCGGTACCGCTCTCTCGCCTTGTTCTCGCCCTCCACAAACATAAGTTTAGCTTCGGCTTCCTCCTTGGCGGCAAGGGCTGCTTCTTTTTCGGCTTTGGCTTGTTCCGCTTCCTGCTTCTGCTTGGCAAGGATGAAGTCGTTCCGTTCCAAATGCTTCTTGCCTGTAACCTCCTTTGAGATGCCCCTTTCCATTTCCAAGCACTCAGCCAAAACCGTCTGCATCTCGCTCATGGCTTTCTCGTCCAGCTTGCAGGACTTGCCCGTTTCGTGGTTCATCCAATCCCATACTATGTGGGCGTGCAGGTTGGGCTTCCATGTGGCTTTGTCGCCGGGTATTCCGTAATGCCCCTCGTCACGGTGGATGAACACTTGCAGGGCTGTGACACCCCAACGCTCGTTACACACCTTGCAGAACTTCTGCAACTGCTCCATCGTGGTATCTTCCTTGATTACCACCACGCCCTCCTTGAGCGGAGTGCTGCCACGGACAATGGTCACCTTGCCAGTCTTTTTGTTCACCCGTTCACGGTCTTTAGTCTGCATCGCACGGCCTGTCTTTTCCTTGACCATTGCGGCTATCTGATTGTAGTAGTCGGTCAGTGAGGTATCGCCTAATTGTGATGATACCCACATTTCATTTCTCGCCATAAGGTCAGTGCGGATATAAAACTTCTCCTTGCGGATATTGGCAAGATATTCTGCTGTCCGCCTGTTGTGCGCTTCGCTGCTGCCGATGTTGCACGGCTTGATGTTGATGGATGTCTTCTGTGCCATATGCTTGTCTGTATTTGGGGTTTCACTTCGGGTTATTAGGGCAGAGCCTTAATCGGAGGGTGCAGGGAGAGGGTCACTTCCTGCTCCGGTTTCTTAGGGGTGGAAGCCACTAAGCGGAGTTTCCAAAGAGGGGTCACTCTTTGGTCGGGTTGCACAGGGCTGAAAGCCCTTGCCGGGTTCTTAGGGCAGCGTCCTAAGTGGGACGGGGCAACGCCCAGCCCCTCAGGAGAGCCCACAACTTTGGAGCGAAGCGGAGAAGTTATAGTGGGCTATACATGGGCAAGCCCATTCATTCACGCCACGACAACGGAGTACCACTGAAATCCGCCCTCTGCGTCCCGTCAATCTTCCGTGCCTGTATCGGTATTGTCTGCACCGTCAATCGTGCCGTCTTGGGCTCATTATGGCTCTCTGTGTGGTTCCCGTCAGGCATCACATCTCCACTGTCTATGATACCGGGGATGGTCGGCATTGCCCTCGCTGTCCTGCCCGTCAGCAGAACGGTCGGAGAACATAGACGAACAAAGGGAAGAAGAAAGGGCCACTGCGTCGCTTTCCGTGGTGTCCGCTTCCTGCTCTCGGCATTGGCGGTTATCCGACATAAAACTTTGCCCGTCCTGTGGCAACTTTTCATCGGAAGATGGTGTCCGTCTACCGTCTGCCTGTTCTTTGGCATTAGCCGATGGTCTGACATAATGGGGATTGGTCAGGAGGACACCACCGACATACCAGCCTGTCAGGAAATGCAGGGTGTGTATGGAAGTGCGGTTGTTGGTTCGGGTGGTCAGCACACCGAGCCTGTTAAAGCTGTCTATGAGTTTGCCTACCGTCTTTCGGTTGCAACTTAAGTATTCCGCAAGTTCCACATCGGAAGCTGCAACTTCTCCCACCTCCAAAGTGATTTCTATACCCTTGATGTTACAAACGGTCTTTGTCCGCACGGCATGGGTCATCAGCCTGTGTAAGCATCTTTGCCTTTGGGCGGAAAATCTGCCCTCCAAAATAAAATCCCACTGCTCGTCCGAAAGGATAGTGCAGTAATGTACGCTCTGTTTTTCCTTGTCCATAATCTATGATATTTAAGTGTTACAATGGTCGGCTACCTGCCCATGCCTTGCCGTTGTTCGGGCATGTAATACTCCCTGTCCGCCGCTATGTGGTTCAGCACATCCTGCAAACGGTCGAGCTGGTTATGGTTAAGCACACGGATGGCGTTGATGGTTATCTTCTGCGTGGCAATCCTGCGGTGGGCGATGTTGTTCTCGCTCATCGTGCCGTCACCGTCCGCATGGACGGAGCGGAGGTAGGCATTGACCGCATCCGTCTGTTCTTTTGAGGGGTACGGTGCTGCCCATCGGTCTTGGATGTAGTCAACCATTCGGCAGACCGCATTTGCCAAGAGAGGATTGTGCTGCGCGATAATTGGTATTAAATCTTTTTTCTTCATGTGACTGTTATTTTAGGAGTCTTGTAATTGCTTATTTCTCGTTGATTTTGTTGACTTTGTTGAGAGAGAACTGACAAAAGGGAAAATAGAAATCGCATCCAACGGTTTAGAATTCTACTTTTCTCTTTTGGCCAGCAATTTCTGTTGAAAACTGTTGAGACTATTGTTGAATCATATAAGCCTTGTTCATATTTTTCTCCCTATATTTCATCAAATTCAACAAATTCAACGGTAGTCCTTCAACTTTTCACGGGTAACGGTATAAAAGCGTCCCACTTTCTTGGATGATGCGGAATACTTCTGTCCCGGTAACACGGATATTTGATAGGTGGAATAAGACAGCGCATTAGGGGCAGGTTCCAACTTCCAGCATTGTTGCAGAACATTCCTCACCTGATGGCGTTCTACTCTCACCATCGAATAGTTGAACAACGCCAACAGGTCGTTGATGCAGAAATCCACCACATCCACCTGCATGGTGTCCATGATGTCAAGCAACAGTTCTGTCATATCAAGTTCAATGCGACTACGGTTGCAGCGGATGATTTTCTCCAATGCATCCGTGCGTATGAGTGACGGCGCAAACCACATGCGGCTTTCTTCTTTGGTGGTTAAATTCCGATGTTGCAGGTGGTACAGAAAAGCCGGAATCTCGTCTTTCAGCTTCTGCAAAAATGATGTGTCATCCCTTTCCAATCTGCTGACCTTTCTCACCCAATAGCGTGTTTCTTCTGGCTCAATGTAAACAGGAAAGTTCTCATTATTGGAACATAGTACAAACTTAGCGAAGAACTGCACTTCATAGCGGTCTTTACCCTTGGCTTCCATTTTGTAAGAATGTGCCGTACTTAGGTTCTTCAACCGTTCACTGTCTTCACGGCGATTGAGTAATACTTCGTCCACGACAATCATCAGTTTGCCTGCCCAGTCCGCATTGAACTGGCTTCGGAAATCCTCGTTGGTATTGAACGTGACATTCTCCTGAAACAATGCTTTCAGAAAGTTCAGAAATGTACTCTTGCCCGTATTCCGTTCTTCAGAAACCAACAAAAGTATTGGCAGCTTCTGCGTGGGCTTTAGGTATAGCAGTTGAAGATAGTCCATCCCCAACTCATATTGCTCACCGAAGATATGTCCCACCAAAGAACAGATATGTTGGAAATCCCCTTCTGTCGGTACATGGGTTATCGGTTCGTAAAGGTTATAGAAACCGGCAACCTCTTTTTGATAGTTAATATGACTCGGTACCGTACAAAAACCATTATACTTTGTGATGGGAGGAATATTGTTCTTTCCATAGTCCTGCCGGATAGTACCAAAGCTCCATTGAATCCGGCGGGTAATAGTTGTACCATCGACCAAAGGTTGCTGCACTATCTTATATATTGTGGTGCCTACCCGAATATATAATTCTTCCATATTGTTTCTTTGGGGATTATACATTCAAATCACTACCGCCAGACCTCTGAACCTTCGACTTTACAAGCGAAGTAATTTCCCTCTTGGAATAAAGGTTACGTCCACCTAACTTGTGAACGATGATTGTACCCTCTTTCTGCATACGCCATAAAGTGGTGTAGGTGATATGGAGCCGTTCACATACTTGGTCGCGCGTATAGTATTCGTCACTCTCTTCTGATGTCAAATCGGGCTGGGATTTCTTTCCTATCAGTTCTTCCATCAACTCAGAAACAACCTGTTTTAGGTCATCCTTCTGTAACATTATAAAATTGCCTTGCATATCATATTGTTTAAAAGTTTATGCTGCGAAATTATAATGGAACACAAAGAAAGCACCTCGGTAAAAATCATGTCGATTTCTGCCGAGGTGCTTTTAACTAAAGAGAGGGTTTCTTTAACGATTCTTGTTCTTAAGAATGGTATCAATACACATCCGAGGAAAGTAATGTGTGTAATCTTATGCCTATTAGGTTTGCTTGTTCTTTTCCTTTCGCCACAGCCATTTCTGACAGGCTCAGATTGTAGTCGTAACCTAGATCATTAATGATGGCATTATAAAGGGCTTCTGCCCAATCAAAACCAGACTTAAAGCCAAATTTGGGAAACTTTTCTAATATGGCGGCATGAAAAGTGCGGTAATTATATGAGTCATTTAGCAAATTGCAACTGGTCAGCGCAGCAAAGAGATAGGCAAGAATGGAGTCCGTACCATTAGTTTTCATCCATTCTGTGAGTATGTTCCGTATCTCTTTGGTAAGGAGTTCTGCATGAGGTGGTATGAACATTTCTTCAAGCAGTACACAGACTTGCTTGCGTCCACGTTTTCCTTTGGCTTCTTGTAACGTGGAACTAACAACCTCTTTGGCCACACCGTTCTTGCTCATTGTTTTCCATACGCCTTTGGTATAAGACGCTTTTTCAAGGCTGGTCAACATTAAAGAACGCATAAATTGTCCACCAAAACCTTTTTGCCAAACGGAAGAGTTTTCTCCCATCATTGTTTTAGAAAGTAAATCTGCGACCTTCACAAAACCATCGTCAAATATCATCCAATAAAACGCACTACACATAAAAGGATTGTTATGCAGTAAGTTCTGTATTGTTACCCCTTGATTAAACGTGGAATCGAACAAGGCTGTCAATTTCTCATGAACTTGCTGGTGATTGCTTGCAAATTGGGCTTTATTATAGCTGTCAGTTCCTGGGCAAAGGCTTTCAAGTAATTCTGTAATGCCCTTAATTCCATTGAAAGGCAACATCTCTGCCAAGTAAGACATGCCTTTAAGGAAGAAAGTCACATCACCTTCGTATGCTTTGGCAAAAAGATTTGTAAATTCCTGATAGTCTTCGGGGTGTTCATAGTGCCAGCGACGCAAGCTGAGTAAATTCAAATCTTTGTTGACAGCCTCTTGTGTTTCACGTCTTTTGTCTTGCAAATAAACCTTAATGCCATTTTTGACGTATTTTGCATCAGCAGGTGGTTCCAAATTCGTCATAGCATCCGCTATCTCTTCAAGTCCATTGTCCAGTTCCAAATAGCAATACAAACAGCAAGCGGACACATTACCGTCTTTTATGGCTGCCGTGAATCGCTCTGTCAATTCGTCAAACGCCCCATCTTTCTTATCTAAGACTTCCAATATTGTGCTTTGAAGTGCAGCCGTCTTATCGTCCGTCTGTCCATTGTTATTATCACACAATGAGCCTTTCAATACGGATTGAATCTAATCTTTGAAGTCTGAATAGATTTCTTGGTTTGCTTCAAACCATTCTTTCATTTTCACTTGAGATGGATGCTCTTCATAGGGAAACTCTTTCATATTATCTTCCATATAAGCTGTTTCACTAAATGGCTAATCTTTGAGGCATGCCAAAGGAATTACTTTAACTCCATCGGGACGAGTGTAGGCCATAGTCCCACCTGTCATGACGATAAGTAAATCCGGCTCACGAATAGGCACCTGCTTCTCCGTTTTGTTGTGTTCCTGTATAAGTCTTTTGAGTTCAAGCAGATGTTCTGCACCATTATCTATTTCACTACTACCGAGCTTGCACTCAATTAGAGCATAACGGCCATCTTCCAGATGCAGAACCAAATCTGCTTCCAAACCATATCTGTCTCTATAATAGGAAAGACGGCTATTGAAATCAGCTGTATATGCTTTCAAGTCTCTGATACACATCTGTTCAAAGATAAAGCCAAAGGTCTTGAGTTGAGTCTCTAATGCTTCTGCATTGATATTCATGGCAGCTACTGCAATAGATGGGTCAACGAAGCAACGCTTGGGAGAGCTACGGATGGCTGTTTTACTACGGATAGCGGGACACCACGCATCAATATCTTGGATAACGAACAATTTTTCCAAGGCAGCGATATAATCATCAAAGGTATTCATGGACAAACTGATGTCTTCTGATGCAGTGACATCTGCAAGAATATTACTTTTCTTGGCCAGTGTACTGATATTTCGGGCATACGACTTCATGATTTGCCGGGCAATTTTCGGATTTCGCTGTTTGTTATCCACAGCCGAAATATCATTCTCGCAAACACTATTTACATAATCTTTAGCAATGAGCATGCTTGCTTTTGCAGGCATCTGCAACGTGGCAGGCCAACCTCCCCGGCAGGCTGCCATAATCAGTCCTGGAATATCTAATTTACTTGAAGCGCCATCAATATCGTAATCAGGGTTGTCGAAAAGTTCCTGAATAGAAACTTCTCCTGATGATTCCAAAGATTCCCATAAACTCATCGGGTAAATCTTCATTCGTGTAATGCGTCCTGTACCAGTATGCCGAATCTTTGTTTTATCCACAGTGTTGCTTCCCGTCAGAATAAATTGCCCAGGCTTACCTCCTGCATTATCGACAGCTGTACGTACAGCATCCCAAATCATCGGAGCATCTTGCCATTCATCAATCAACTTCGGTTGCTCTCCCTTCAACAATAAAGATGGCTTGGTGGCTGCTGTGGCAAGATACTCTTCCGCTTTATCTGGGTCTTGTAACTTAATTACGCTTTTGGCCTGCTGTTCTGCTGTGGTTGTTTTTCCGGTCCATTTCGGGCCTTCTATTAACACTGCTCCAAATGTTTCCAAGCGTTCTTGAAGCATTTTATCGGCGACTCTTGATAAATATTTCATGACGATTATTTTATTTTCAGTGCAAAGGTACTGATTTTATTTGAAATACGCTCGTTGCTTGGTGTTTTTGTGGCTTTTTACTTGGTATTTTTGTGGTTATTCGTTCCGCATTTTTGCGGTGTTTCGTTTGGTATTCTTGCGATAAACGATTGCATCAGTTAGTCAGACCTGCCATCAATTCCATCCGTTCCTCTTTACTCAAGCCTTTCAACATTTCAAGCAAAGCTTTCTTATCCACATGAGGAGCAATTCCTTTGGGCTTCTCATTGAGCAAATAGTGATTGTACTCCAACATCTTTTCAAGAGGGTAAGCTCCAATATAATTGGAAGTAATGTCCCCGCCACCGCTATGCCCCATGCTGTCACTTATATACTTATATGGTACAACGCCTGAATTATTAAGGTTGGTGGCAAAGCTGTGTCTTGCCCAAGTAGGGGAAGGTATCTGTTCCATCCCTAATAGCTTGGCAACTTTTGCCATGTGTTCACGTATATATCTATTGTAGCGTTGGATAACCCATATTTCCTGTTCAGGCGTGATAAACTCGCTCATTATTGGGAATACTCGCCTTCCGAGTTTGGGGACATTGCCGTATCGGTTAAGAATCTCTTGAATCTCGGGTGTAACGGGAAATATCACTTCGCTGGCACTCTCGTTTCTTTCACGAGTCTTGTGGCGAAGGAAACGTAACTGTTTGCCGTGAGTAGCATAATATAACTCGTCATAGGTTAGTCGTAATGTATCGGCAAGATTCTGCCCATCACCCAAGTACATGAAGAGAAACAAACCGAGGTCACGGAATATAGCGTATTTTTCTCTACCAAGAAATAGTTCGTTGCCGTCTTTGTCTTTTGCCTCGCCGGCTTTCCAGAAGTCATAAAGTCTGCGCATGGTAGCCACATCAAGAAACTCATGTTTACGGCTTTGAGCTTTATTATAGCCTGTATCTTTGAACATTTCCTTGGTATCTCCCTTCATCAAACCATTTGCAATACACATATTGATAATGGTTCTTAGACTACGGAGTGCGATGGCAATAGTCGTGGTGCTTAATTCGTTTTTTTCATGATTTTTACCCATTTCAAGATAAAGTCACGGTTTATATCGGCAAACGATATGTCCGTTCCTAAATCTTTGACAAAACGGTTGCGCACATCCTTACTGCAACGAGCAGAGCCAGCCTTACCTTCATTGGTCTTAGATTGAATATATGAATCCCAAACCGTAATGATGGTACTGTCATCATCCTTTCTACCCTGAAATCTGTCTTGCAGCTTGCGAAGAGAGAAGTTGTTTTCTGCGATAAGTTGATTGGCGATAAGCTCCACTCTGTCCATTAGATTCTTCATGTCATTTCTCTCTGTCAGTTGAATACGACGACCACTTTTCTCGTAACCACAAAGAACCAACCATTCTTCCATGGTGTATGTTTTACCCAAACGAAGAAAGACTTTCTGTCCGGCATGACATACACGCACGGCAACAGGAAGCGGTTGCGAATACTCTCCAGCTTTTCGTATGTCAAGAGTCAACGAACCATATACATTGCCATTAGAAGCCGTGAATTTAGCAAGGCATTTTTCACCTCTTGAAGTGGATTTCACCTCCTTATTCACCATTTCGGTGACCTTATCAATTCCTTCTTTCTTCATAATACGTTAATTTATAAGCCAAACTTTACTCGTTCTGGTGACCTTGAGGTGACCTTTTGGGAAGCAAACTACTGCAAATATATGTATTTCCCTGCAAACTGCAAAATACATTATATGCTGTAAATCAATACATTTATACTACACGGAATTTTATGAAATATTACTCGAAAAGACTCATAATCTGGAGGTCCCAGGTTCAAGCCCTGGCTGGTCCACGAAGAATAGCAGGCAGTTACGAATTTCGTAGCTGCTTTTTTTATGTCCTTACGCAAAACAAAACACCATTTAACCATTTGAGATGCAGGAATCCAGCGTATTATGCATTTTATACATAAAATAATAAAAGAAATAACTTAAAAATGCATTATGAAAACGCTATCATTTATCTACAAAAGTCTCATGTTCATAATGGGGGCATGCTTCACTGTGGGATTCCAGTCTTGTCAGAATGATGACAATGATTTCTACCTTTCACATTATTATGCCAACGCACTGGTCACCGTAAAACTGAGTGCCGACAATACTCCCTACCTGCAACTTGACGACAGTACAACCCTACGCCCGGTAAACATGACCACCTCTCCTTTCGGTGACAAAGAAGTAAGGGCACTGACCAATTTTGACTTTTCGGAGGAAGCACCTCAAGGATACGACAAAGCGGTCTTCGTCAACTGGATTGACAGTATTCTGACTAAACCGATGGCACCGAACTTGGGAGAAGAAGCAAACCTTGAAACGTATGGAAACGATCCGGTAGAAATCCTCAACGACTGGGTCACAATCGCGGAAGACGGATATCTGACACTTCGTTTCGCTACCCTTTGGGGAAACGGCCAACCGCATTTTGTAAACTTAATCAATACACAAAACCCGGATAACGCCTATGAAGTGGAATTCTGCCATAATGCCTTTGGCGACACAAACGGAAGAATGGGAGACGGACTGGTTGCGTTCAAGCTAGACGGACTGCCCGATACACAGGGAAAGACCGTGAAACTGACCTTGAAATGGAATTCATTTAGTGGAGAAAAATCGGCCGAATTCGACTACTGTACCCGGAAAGCAACCAATCCGCAAGCCACAGAAGTGACCGCCGTCCGCAGTATAGAAAAAGTAAAATAAGGTATTGGAATACTCTAAAAAAGCGCAAGATCGTTGTCTTCTAAACGTTCTTGCGCTTTGCACATAAAATATACTTGTATTTTTGAAGGAAGCGAATTGACCTTCAAAGGTTATTCTACAATCAACTTTAAATGGGTGTCGCCCGTCTTGGCTTTCAGCCATTTCACTATTTTTTCCTTACTTTTCTGGTCGGGTACCCGCTGACAGTCGATAATCGCGTATGTCAGTGTATCAACACGGGAACTATCCACAGACAAACGCAGACTCTTGGAAACGGACAAGGTCTTGATTTCCGGGAAAAGGACCTTGATTTCCTGTCCCAACTGCTTTCCCAGCCAATCCGAGCCAGAGAAATCAGCCAACTGTTTATGCAAGGTGTCAATCGCTGCCTCTTGTTCCTTCAAACGTTTCTCACTGTTCCGATAAAAGTCTTCCATTACCATCGACTTGATGTTACTGATGTCTACCGCATTACCGTCTCCCATACCTTGGAATACCACCAGATTGGTCTTTGCCAGATTATAATCGGGCAAACGGTGCTGTGCGGCGGCAATCTGTTCCTTCGACACTTCCTTTCCAATCAATACGACCTTTATCTCCCGCTTGTCGTACGAAATCTCACGGCTCAAGATTTGAGAGTCGGGAAACTGCAGCTCCTCGGCAATAAAATGACTCGCAGAGGTCTGATAGAAGGTTTCCCGCACAATATTATAAGTAAGATACACTGCCGGACACATGGTACCTACCGTTATCCAGATGATATAACGCCGCACCAGTTTCTCACGGGCCTTGTCCACAAACTGCTTGCGCTGGAAATGCATCACACGCACCCCGATGTAAGTGGCCAGACTGATAAAGACGGAATTGATGAAATACAAATAGAAAGCTCCCAGAAAATACAACAGATTCCCTGTAGCCAGTCCGAACCCAGCCGTACACAAAGGGGGCATCAACGCCGTAGCAATGGCTACACCCGGAATCACATTTCCCTTCTCTTTGGTAGCCAAAGCCACAATACCGGCCAACCCACCGACCAAAGCAATGAATACGTCGTAGATAGTGGGTGACGTACGGGCCAGCAATTCCGATTGCACTTCATCCAATGGGGTAAAGGCAAAATAAATCGTGGCGGTAGTTACACTAAACAGAGTCGCTATCAGGTAACTTTTTAATGAACGTTTCATCAACTCAAAGTCATTCAAACCGATGGAAAGTCCGACTCCCATGATAGGTCCCATCAACGGAGATATCAACATGGCACCGATAATGACAGCCGTAGAATTGACATTCAAGCCCAACGAAGCAATAAAGGTGGCAAATATCAAGACCCACAAGTTGGTTCCCTTAAACTCCACCCCGTTGCGGATGGTATCCACTGTCAGTTGCTCGTCTTCCTTGCTCCGGTTCAAGTCCAGATACTCATTGAAAAATTTACGAAGCAGAAATTTTCGTTTGTTTCCTAGTTCCATAACAGCCCGATTTGGTTACTTGATAAGTTTCTCCTCTTGCCAGTTACCGAAAGAAACGGCCGACAAAAGGTAAAGTTCTTAAAGGTAAGTCTTTTTTGATAATAAATGCGATAAACAGCAAAATTAATATCGTACGGAAACCTAAACGCAACCAGAGATTGGCAATCGGCGTTTCCTGTGACAACACATAAAGCACCACGGCCACAATCAGATAGAGCGTCATGTCTTTCAACGGATAAGCTACCGGATACTTTTTCTGCCCGATGAAATAAGACAGCAAGGTAATCACTCCGTAACCTGCCACCGAAGCCCAAGCAGAAGCCACATATCCGTAGGTCGGTACCAGCCAGATATTCAACCCCAGAATCACGGCGCAGCCAATCAAAGAAAAGTAAGCTCCCCAGTAGGTTTCATCGGTCAGTTTGTACCAGAAAGAGAGATTAAAATAAATGCCCTTAAAAATCTCGGCCAGCATGACGATAGCCACTACGCTCAATCCCTCCCAATAGTCGGAAGCTACCATATACTTCAGAATGTCCATGTAACCCATCACGGCCAAGAAAGCCAGCAGCGAGAAGATAAAGAAGAACTTCATCGCCGAAGAGTAGACCTTCTTACTGTCTGCATCCTTGTTCTTGCCAAAGACGAACGGTTCGTAGGCATAGCGGAAAGCCTGTGTAAACATCGCCATCACCAGCGCCACCTTACTCGTGGCACTGTATATACCCAGCTGCACCAACCCTTCCGAACGGTCGTCGAACAGATAAGGATAAATCATCTTGTCGACCGTCTGGTTCAGGATACCTACCAGCCCAAATATCAATATCGGAAAAGAATAGTTAACCATGCGCTTCATCAGCACCTTGTCCATGTGATAGGATACCCCACGCAGTTCCGGTATGAAAAAAAACATCTGCAAGGCCGACATAATCAGGTTGGACACGAAAATGTAACCCACCAGATAGTCCGGATTATAAAACCAGTTTACCGTTTCGGGGGCATGAACATTCAGCCACGGACAAACGAGCAGGAAAAAGAGGTTCAGCAGAATGTTTCCCACAATGTTCAGCAACTTGATGGAAGCGAACTTGATAGGGCGTTTCTTATAACGCAGATACGCAAAAGGTATGCACTGGAAAGAATCGAGTGCCACCACACACACCATCATGGCAATATAGTCCGGATGATCCGGGTATTCCAGCAAGGCAGAAAGCGGATGTAGGAAAGCCATGCACAGCACAACAAACAGCAACGAAAGTCCTCCCACAAACAGCAGGGAGTTGGCATACACCTTCCCGGCATCCTCGTCCGACTTGTTGGCGAAACGGAAGAATCCTGTCTCCATACCAAAAGTCAGCAACACCAGAATCAGTGCCGTATAAGCATATACATTCGATACCACTCCATAGCCTCCGGAGGCGGCAGGCAACACAGCCGTATAGAGAGGTACCAGCAAATAATTCAAAAAACGTCCTACGATACTGCTCAATCCATAAATGGCAGTATCCTTTGCCAAAGATTTTATTCCGGCCATATTCTTCTATTAATCAAACAGTGTTTTCTCACTGCTGTATTTACTTTTTCCTAAATGTTTATATGCCAGTTCGGTCACTTCACGGCCTCGGGGTGTACGTTTCAGGAATCCTTCTTTTATCAGGAAGGGTTCATACACTTCTTCCAACGTACCGGGGTCTTCTCCCAAGGCAGTGGCAATGGTTGTCAGCCCCACCGGTCCTCCCTTGAACTTATCGATGAGCGTACACAGAATCTTGTTGTCTATTTCATCCAGTCCATACTGGTCGATGTTCAAGGCTTCCAGTGCAAAACGGGCAATCTCCACGTCAATCCGTCCCGAACCTTTCACCTGCGCAAAGTCGCGCACACGCCTCAACAGGGCATTGGCAATACGCGGGGTTCCCCGGCTGCGTGAAGCAATCTCTCCCGCCGCATCCACGTCGCAAGGCACATCCAGAATACGTGCCGAACGCAGGATGATGCGCGTCAGAATGGAATCGTCGTAATATTCCAGATGGAGGTTGATACCAAAACGGGCACGAAGCGGAGCTGTCAGCAGTCCACTGCGGGTCGTGGCTCCCACCAGGGTGAACGGGTTCAGGTCTATCTGGATGCTACGGGCCGAAGGGCCTTTGTCAATCATGATGTCGATGCGGTAGTCCTCCATAGCCGAGTACAGGTACTCCTCCACTACCGGGCTCAACCGGTGAATCTCATCAATAAACAACACGTCGTTAGGCTCCAGGCTGGTCAGTACCCCGGCCAAATCACCCGGCTTGTCGAGTACCGGACCTGAAGTGACCTTGAAGCCCACCCCCAGTTCGTTGGCAATAATGTTACTCAATGTGGTTTTTCCCAATCCGGGAGGGCCGTGAAGTAATACGTGGTCGAGTGCTTCCGCCCGAAGCCGTGCCGCTTTTACAAAGATGCGCAGATTGTCCACCACCTTGTCCTGCCCGCTGAAGTCCTCAAACTGGAGCGGACGAAGGGCGTTTTCAAAGTCACGCTCCTTTCCGGTTGGTTTGTAATCGCGTATATCAAACTGTTCTTCCATAAATTCGTCTAAAAGTCTGGTCACAAAAGTACGAATAAAAGAAGAATCCCCGATGAAGAATCCCGAATTTCGTTTATATATTGTATTTTTGTCTACTACAAAAATTGACAGATTGAACTTATGACATCAACCACTACCCCACTGAATGGAAACCGACTGTTTTTTTTCTCCCCCACCCACACCTCGGCTCAAATCGCACGGGCCATCGGGGAAGGTATCGGAATGGGAAGAAGAATGGAAACCGACCTGACCTTGGATGAATCTTCCTCTCCAATCGAGTTGGAAGGAGAATTGTGCGTCATTGTAACCCCTGTGTACGGAGGACGTGTTCCCGCTCTCGCACTTCAACGCTTGCAACGTCTTAAAGGGAACGGAGCTCCTGCGATTCTCGGGGTCGTATATGGCAACCGGGATTATGAAGACGCTTTATTGGAACTCCGGGATACAGCCATCCAACTAGGCTTTGTGCCTCTCACTGCTGGAGCCTTTATTGGAGAGCATAGTTACAGCACACCTGAACTGCCCATCGCTGCCGGACGACCGGATACGGACGACTTGCTACAGGCCCGCGAATTTGGGAAAGCCAGCCTAAAGAAATGGAACCACCTGCACACAACCGACGCTCCAATTCCCGAACTGACCGTCAAAGGGAACTTTCCCTATAAATCATGGACTCCGGGTACCCCTGCATGCCCCACTTGTACAGAGAGCTGTTTCGCCTGTGGAGAATGTATCGAGGTCTGCCCCACCCATGCCATTCATTTCAATGCAGACCAGACTGCCATTGAAACGGACATCTATAAATGCATCAAATGTTGTGCCTGCGTGAAATGCTGTCCGAACGAGGCCCGTAAGTTCAGTACCCCGTTTGCGGCCATCCTCCACGAAAAGTGCAGTGCCCGCCGTCAACCGGAATTGTTTTTCTAATCTCAACCCAGCGTTTACATGAAAGAAAGAGAAAAAAGAGTTTTGGTCGGCATGAGTGGAGGCATCGACAGTTCGGCTGCCTGCATCATGCTACAGGAGCAAGGATATGAAGTAGTAGGCGTGACCATGCGTACCTGGGACGTCGCGTCTCATTTTACCCCCGGCAACGACCAGCCCAATGAAGTGATTGAAGCACAACAACTGGCTGCCCGCCTAGGTATCAAACACCACGTAGCCGATGTGCGGACCGAGTTCCACCAAGTCATTGTGCAGTATTTCATCGATGAATACATGCGGGGACGTACCCCCAACCCTTGTGTAATGTGCAATCCCTTGTTCAAGGAACGGATTCTCTGTGAATGGGCAGACCGGTGCAATTGTGCCTGGATTGCCACGGGACACTACTGCCAGTTGAAAGATATCAATGGTTATCGCTACATCCTGACCGGCGACGACCCCCTGAAAGACCAGTCGTATTTTCTATGGAAACTGCCACAAGAGATTTTGAAACGGATGATGTTCCCTCTTGGCGGCATGACGAAAGCCAGCGTACGCGATTACCTCGCCTCAAAAGGTTTCGAGGCCAAAGCCCGTGGAGGAGAAAGCATGGAAATCTGCTTCATTGAAAAAGACTACCGGGAATTTCTGAAAGAACATTGTCCTGATATTGACGAGAAAATCGGTCCGGGATGGTTTGTCGACAGCAAAGGGCTGAAACTGGGACAGCACAAAGGTTTCGCCTACTACACTATCGGACAGCGGAAAGGATTGGAAATCGCCTTGGGCAAACCGGCCTACGTATTGAAAATCAATCCGGCCAAAAACACAGTCATGCTGGGAGATGCCGACCAGCTCAAAACCCAGTATATGCTGGTAGAGGACTATAACGTGGCCAGTTTGGACGAGTTGCTCAGTTGTAAGGACTTGGCTGTACGCATCCGCTACCGCAGCCGGTCGATTCCTTGCCAGGTGATTCTGCTGGAGAACGGGCAACTGTTGGTCCGCTTCCAACAAGAGGCTTCTGCCATCACCCCCGGTCAGTCGGCTGTGTTCTACGAAGGCAACCGGGTATTGGGTGGCGGATTCATCGCTTTCCAGCAAGCCATCAAAAAGATAGGTGCCGAGAACGAAGCGAAGTTCCCGAAATAAATCACTCCTATACCTAAAAAAGATGCCCGGACTGCTCCTCACAAGCCGTCCGGGCATCTTTATTTGTCCAAACTTTAAAGATTATTCTTTGTCACGATCCGGAGAAAAACGTACCGGGTCATTGTACTGCTCTTGCAGTTTAGCCATTTCCGCCTTCAGTTCCGTCACGATTCCCTCATATTCTTTCTGACCATACAAATTGTGCATTTCGTGCGGGTCTTCCTGCAAGTCATACAGCTCCCATGTATCAATGTCATTATAGAAATGAATCAGTTTGTAACGGTCTGTACGTACTCCGTAATGGCGTTTCACCATGTGTTCGGCCGGATACTCGTAGAAATGGTAATACAAAGCCTTGCGCCAGTCTTTCGGGTGCTCTCCTTTTAACAAAGGCAGCAGAGAAACTCCGTGCATGTCCGACGGAACTTCCACTCCCGCCAATTCCAGGAAAGTAGGCGCATAGTCGATATTCTGCACCATTTCCGTAATGTCTCCCTTGCGGGTAAAACCTTCCGGCAAACGCATAATCAGCGGGGTATGCATGGATTCTTCATACATGAAACGCTTGTCGAACCAACCATGCTCTCCCATATAGAATCCTTGGTCGGAAGTATAGACAATCAATGTATTTTCCAGCAAACCTTTTTCTTTCAGGTAATCCAACACACGCCCCACATTGTCATCCAACGATTTGACCGTCTTCATATAATCACGCATATAACGCTGGAACTTCCAGTTGGCCAGTTCCTTTCCTTGCGGATTCTTTTTATAGAAGTCATCAATAATCGGGCCGTAGAATTTGTCCCAGGCCGCACGCTGTGCACTGTCCAAACGTCCCAGGAAACTTTCATACACGCTCTTTAAGCGGGAATCCTTGTCCGGACGGAGCATCTTCAGGTCATAAATCATGTCCATGTCCTTTACGATGCTCATTTCCTGTGCCGCAGCTGCTTCACGTCCTTCATAATCGTCAAAGAAATTATCCGGCAACGGAAAAGTCTTGTCTTCATACAAGGCCAGGTTGCAGGTATCCGCCATCCAGTTACGGTGAATCGCCTTATGGTGAATCATCAGGCAGAAAGGTTTCTTCTCATCCCGCTTGTGCTCCAGCCAGTCGATGGCATCGTCCGTAATGATATTGGTAATATATCCGTGCTTCTGGATGGTATCGTTATCCTGTGTAATAAAATTCGGATTATAATAATCACCCTGCCCCGGCACAATTTCCCAATAATCGAAACCAGAGGGCAGACTTTCCAAATGCCATTTTCCAATAATGGCCGTCTGATAGCCAGCCTTGCGCAGCAGTTTCGGGAACGTCTGCTGCGCGCTGTCGAACACACAAGTGGTATTATCATAGAATTTGTTGCCGCAAGAATGTTTTCCAGTCAGCATACAGGCACGACTGGGACCACTCAACGAGTTGGCCACAAAACTATTGGTGAAACGTACACCTTCATTGGCAATCCGGTCCAGATTGGGCGTTTCCATGTAGCGTGTGTCATAACAGCTCATCATCTGCGCCGTATGGTCATCGGTCATGATATACACAATGTTGTATTGCTTCTTTTCCTGCTTGTCAGCTTGCTGACAGGCAGTGGTCACAGCCGATAGGGTAACCATACCGGCAAGGGGGTAAAGTTTGTTCATAATTTGGTTTTAGGTTATTAAAGTTTATAAAGCGGAAATACGGAGTTTGTAACTCATCGGCTTCTGTGGTATCTGGTATTTCAGCATGGTTTCCGGACCACAGCTTGCGTTACCCAATCCCCGAAGTGCGGCATCCAGATGCAACACTACGTAAGGACGTTTCTCCAGTTCCCAGGTATGCTTGGCATTCATCAAGTCTGCATCGGTGTAACGCAACGCGGAGAACGACACATTACCCTGCGTCTGGATACGGATACCCTCGCCGGATGCATCGGTCAGTTCCAAACTGCGCAAGCCTTCCCGGTTGCCCATGGACTGCGGTTTGACATACTTACCGCCCATTTCATCTACCGTAGTAGTATAACGTCCTACCGGGCAAGCGTCTTTCCGGTCTACGTAGTTTTCCCACGGCCCATGTGCATAATAATTTACCTGTGTCAACGTAGAATCCAACAGGCATACCAGCCCACAACGGCGCAAATTGGCAGTCTGCGGAGAGAAGCGTACATCCATATCCAACACACCGTCTGGAGTGAAAGTATACACAATGTTGGTGGCACACAAAGAGCCTCCGCGGGAAGTACGTACCAGTACCTTTCCTTTTTCCACAGTTACTTCGCATGTACCGGCTGCATCCAGCCCGTTGGCCACTTCCTTGAACAAATCATTTTCAATCCAGCGATGGTTATCGTACAAGAAACCGCCCTTATGACTGATAATTTCCTTACCGCCCATGTTCAACTGAATCAGCTGCCCTGTGCTCCTATCGAATACGGCACGTACCTTTTCATTCGCTACTGAAACCTGTTTCTCATCTTCCCGAACATCCCAGTTGTTTTTCTTTTTCTTCGCAGCCAGTTCCGGCAATGCCGCCCGTTCGGTCAGTTCAAACTGACGGAAGGCCACCTCATGTCCTGCTTCTGCCCATACGGTAGACGACAGCATCCGCACATGCAGATTGACCATCACCTCGTCACCGTTTTTCTGTGCCCCCGACAGATTCACACCCGTCAGTTTCAGACTGAGAGCCACGGAATCGCCCGGAAGCACCGCCTCCAGTTTCAAGCTGTCGGCCCCCACAATCTCTCCATTCTTTACCGTCTCCCATTTCAAGTCGAAGCCGTTCAACGGCAGGAACGCATATTTATTGGTCACCTGGATATTGGCTACATCGTGTGCCGCATCCATACCCAGACACTTGAAGCCTACATATTGATAAATGGCTTTCACCTCCTTCAGCTTCGGTGATTCTTCCCGTGTGGCCGGGACGATACCGTTTGAACAGAAGTTACCCTGATGCGGACCCGGGAAGTCATATCCCGTATGCAAGCGATAAATCCCTTTCTTCATTTCATGAGGTTCGTAAATCGCCTGGTCTATCCAATCCCAGATAGCTCCTCCAATCGTAGCCTTACTGCCTTCTATGCTTTCCCAGTATTCTTTCAAATTACCGATGGCATTTCCCATGGCGTGCGCATATTCACAGACAAAGAGAGGCTTTTCGAACGCGCTCACATGTTCCTCCATCCAGTCCATGCTCGGATACATCTTGGAATAGAAATCGCTGAAACGGTTACCTCCGTATGATTTCCCGTCGCGTGTACCTTCATAATGCACCGGACGGCTGTCCAGTTTCTTGGCGGCTGCATAACAGTCACGGAAATTCTCTCCGCCTCCAGCCTCATTACCCAGACTCCAGAAAATGACGCTCGGATGATTGCGGTCGCGCAACACCATCCGGTCGATACGGTCTACAAACGCCGGTATCCACGAAGGCATGTCACTGATAGACTGGTTGGCATGGTCTTCCAAGTCAGCCTCATCCATGGTGTACAAGCCATAATAGTCGAACATAGCATACATCTTGGCCGCATTCGGATAATGCGACGTACGGATGGTATTGATATTGTTCCGCTTCATGGTCAGCACATCCCACAGCATCGATTCGGTAGTCACCGCCCGTCCGTACACCGGATGCGTGTCATGACGGTTCGTTCCCTTGAAGAACACTCGTTTCCCGTTCAGGTAGAGCAAAGAACCTTTTACCTGGATATCCCGGAAACCATATTTCGTAGAAAACGCCATTTCGTCCTTGTCGCCCTGACGCTGTATCACCTGAACCGTGTACAACGAAGGAGTCTCTGCCGTCCATAATGACAGACCCGACAAATCGAACGACACATTGGCCACGCTCACCGGAGAAGAAGGGGCATATTTCACAGCCACCTCCGATTCGGCCACTTTGCGGCCTTCCGGATCCAGCAGACGAACCAGCAGGTTCTTGGTACCCTTCAGCTTGTCACGGTTGTCCAACGACAGCTTCACGTTCATGGTACCACTTTCGTAGTTCTTCTCTTTATCCAGCAAACAAGTGATGTAGTGGTCGCGTACGCTTACCTTCGGTACATTATATAAATACACATCCCGGAAAATACCACTCATACGGAACATATCCTGACATTCCAGATACGAACCGTCACACCAGCGGAACACCTGTACCGCCAACCGGTTCTCTCCTGTTTTCAGATACTTGGTCACATCAAACTCTGCCACATTGTTGGAACCCTGTGAATAACCCACATACTTTCCGTTCAGATACACGAAAGCAGCACTGTAAATACCTCCAAAATGGATGAACGTACGTTTTCCATTCCATCCCTCCGGAAGATTGAAAGTACGCACGTACGAACCTACCGGATTGATACCATAGTTCTTTCCACCGTCGTTGAAACCTTTGCGGGCCTGGATATAAGGCGGTGTATTGGCATGCGGATATTCCACATTCGCATAAATCGGACGGTCGTATCCTTGCATTTCCCAGTTAGACGGCACCGGAATGCGGTCCCAACCGGAGATATCGAAATCCTCTTTGTAGAAATCCAACGGTCGCTGGGAAGGCTCCGACACCCAGTGAAAAGCCCACTTCCCGTTCAGCAGCATATAGGCAGGATTATGCACCTCTTCCCAAGGACGGTCATAAAATGCCTTGTCACTCAACATTGCCTTTTCAGAAGGATAAGGCATATACGTGGCATGACCCACTTCCTTATTTTCTTCGAAACGGGTTTCATCTTCCCAATATACCTTTTCACGCACGGTCACACCAACTCCTTCCGGCATGGGCATATTGCTTAACTGAATCTGGAATAAAGAAAAATCTTTCTTCTCCACAGTCTTCCGGTCGGCCAGTTCCAGTTTACCATTCTTCTGACATACCAGCATCAGCGCAGGAGTATTTGCAGGAATAAGCTGTACAAACTTTCCGTTTTTCTGTATAGTCCAAAGCTGTGCCTCATCACTTCCATTCACTTCTGCTATGGCCGGCAATCTATGGTCTACATCTGCCCTCAGTGCTTTATTATCAAACACGTTTACCAGACGGAAACTTCCAGAAAGATCATTGACACTCCATTGCTGCCCCTTATCGGTTGCATCTAAAGATTTCAAAACGACCGATACACCTTCCGCATCATAGCCCAGCGCCTTATTTAATGTATAAAACGGGCATAAATTATAAAACCGGTTTTGATCATACCGTTCCTGTGCACTTACATTCAATGTGGTCCATATCAATAACCCCACAATGAAAAAAAAATGATTCAATCTCACCATAAATTCTTAATATTAAAGTGGAATACATACTAAATTCTTCACCTTACCCTTAAATCCCATTTTGGTATCGCCCAACTGCTTCAAAGGAAAAATCAGTGTTTCCTGATACCAGAAACGGTCTTTCCGGTTCCTCTTTTCATTATATATCTCACCGACACGGCCTTCCAGTCTTTCCTGCAACTGACCGTTTACAAACAAAGATGTACCTTTCACATCACCTTCTATCCTCACTTTTGTCCATGTTCCTACAGGCAAACGATACGCATGGAACACAAACTCATAACCGTCACGGCGGAAAGCAAATTTTCCTGTATTCTGCCAGTTGGAAACAAATTCTGAATGCGGGCCTTTAAACAGTATTGCATCAATATTCGGAACGGAATCCGGACACAATTCAAATTCTACCGCATACGGATATCCGATTTCATCCACCTCCGTAGTCACCACTTCCATTCCAGACAAAACAACTTCTTTTTCTGCTCCAACCAGTGCAGTCTGCTTGTCCACCTTAGCCAGCAAATTTACCCCCGGGGCCTCAGGAGTAGCCGCACAAAGCGCCATGAATTGTTCAAAAGGCACTTGACCTGCATTATCTCCTTTCCACATCTTTTCACACACCACCTGCAAACCTGGGAAGGTACGGTAATGCACATCCTGTTCACTAATGCCATTACCCACCCGGTCATTCCAAACTGCCAGCATAGCACCTAAGAAATTGGGATGACGTACAGTCATCTTCGGGTCATCCGCACGCATCATTTCTGGCATCCAGTTTTCATATAGCCATTGATAGTTCAGAAAATCATAATAATAATGTGCAGCAGGAACCAAATACAACAATCCATCACACAAATTCACCACCTTGGCTCCTGCATCCAGGCAGGTCTGTACATCCATCCAATCGTAATTCCAGGCACTTACCACTTTCCCTTTCAAATCGACAGGCGTTTCTCCCTTCATGACGTTCAGACTTCCCCACAAACGCGGCGTCTTCCCATATTTCGACACAAAGTCCAGGTAATGATTCGTGAAATGACGGAACTGTTCCGATTCTTTCTGATTATATTCATCCGTTCCGATATGTACCTCCGGTCCCACAAATACCGGGTCTTCTCCCGACAAATACTCATCGAAAAGAGAATCCACAAAATCATACACTTCCTGTTTGTATAAATCCAGATGGTCCATTCCGTATGCTTTATTATCTGCCGCCAACCGGGGATTGTAATGCGTAAAAGCCAAGGAATGAGCCGGCACATCAATTTCCGGAATCACATTGACCCCGTACGAGGCCGCCATCTTCTGGAAATCCCGGAATTCCGCCTTCGTATAAGAGCCATCCTTTGCTGTCAGTCCCGGATAACGTTCACTTTCCAGACGGAAAGCCGCATACGTCTTGTTCCAGTCATTCCCAAAGAACTCCACAAACCCATTGTCATTCAAATGCACCTGAAGTTCATTCAATTTATAAAACGAAAGAATCTTCACATAATCACGCAAATAATCCATCGTAAAGAACTTGCGGGCCACGTCAATCATGAATCCTCGGTTCGGATACAAGGGAAAATCCGTGGCCTGCCCTTTCATCAGTCCTTCCGGCTGATTGTGAATCATCTGCAACAAGGTGCGTGTTCCCCAGAAAACCCCTTTCGGAGTAGGCGCTTCAATCGTCACTTCGCTTCGGATTCCCATCCGGTAACCTTCGTCACCCAGGGCCTCGTCCGATTTGCCCAGGGTCAGAAATACCGCTCCTTTTTCTTTCTTTCCGGCAACCACACGATAATCCCATCCAAACATCGTTTTCAGGTCCTGCACCAATATTTCGGCACTCTGCTTTAACGCTTCTTCCTCGTCCGAAGAAACGATTACCTTGCCCGATTCCGGCAATACCAGTCTACCCTTGGCCGACTTCCACTGCTGCAAGGCAGGAATTACCTGCGGAACACTTTGAGCCACGGCCAGGCCCAATCCACACAGCCACATCACACCACATAAAATCAGATGCTTCATTCTATCAGATTTAAAATTTATAATTATCATTCCACTTGTATCTCGTCAAAGTAATAACGTGCCGGCTGCCCGGGCCGCATATAATGATAGGCCGGACAAGCTCCAAATCCCTTTGCGGTAACCCGCACGTAGCGGGCTTTCCGCTTATCGAATGTGAAGGTCACGTCCTCCACATAATTCCCGTTTCTGAAAATGGCCTCTTCCGAAAATTCTCGTTGCCCTACCTGAGTAAAGCGGCGATTATCTTCCGATATTTCCACCGTCAGATTCTTAGGCTTGTGCACTGCCATTCCATAATTGGTCAGGCAACCTAATACCACTTTATGTATAGATTCCACTCGCTGCAAGTCTACCGTAAAAGTGGCCGATGAAAGGTTATCCCAGGTACACCATTCAAAATCAGACTGACGCAGACTTCCCCGCACCCCATTCGTCAGCAAAGTAGTCCTTGGATTCGCACCCAGCACCGGCTTTCCCGTCGCCTTATTATCCGAAAGCGACAATGTCAGGATTTCTCCTTTTCTCATATCCCCGACGAACGAGGCACATCGTAAAGTGATCCCTTTCTCCAGACTTAACGGCTCCGTATATACAAGAGAACACATATCAGGTTCTCTTCCATCGAGCGTATAGTGTATTTTCACATCCGTACGCTCACATTCCAGTTTTACCCGCAACTTCTCATTCTCAGGCATCACCGTATGCTGAATATTATACATCGACTTGGCATAAACCATTCCTTTTTTCTCCAAATGTGCCAGGTAATTATCCAGTCCCAGCTGGAAGTGCTCCCAGTTTTTGGCTCCCTTTGGCGACCATGCCACCTCGGCCAATGCGGCCAGACGAGGGAATACCATATAGGTCACATCGGCTGCTGTAGAACAAAATTCCGTCCACATGGAAGCCTGTACCCCCAGCAAATGTTTTTCATATTCCGGTTTCCAGTCTGCCTGCACAGGTTCATAATCATATACCCCCCGCATCGTATTATTTCCGAAATAAGTCAGCGGTTCAAACCACTGAGGCCCCTGATAGCGAATCAGATAAAGTATGCGAGCCGGCGTCATCACGAAGTCCAGTCCCTTATCCGCTGCCTTCAATGCGGCATTGCCGAGCCCCTGCCAGCCTAAAATGACAGCCCCTTCCGGCAGCTGGCTGTTAGTCAGCTCGTCCCAACCCATCAGAATACGTCCTTTACTCCGGATGTAGTCGTTCAACCGTCCCATAAAATATCCCTGCAAGTCTTCCACCTCTTTCAGATGCTCTTCCTGCATCCTCTTCTGGCACAGCGGGCACACCTTCCAATAAGTCTTGGTTGCCTCATCGCCTCCCATATTAATATAAGGAGAAGGAAACAGCTGCAACAACTCATCAATCACATCCTGCAAGAAAGCAAATACTTTTTCATTCCCGGCACAATAAATCATCTCCGGATTACGTCCTCCCAATCCGGGCAGAACCGAAATTTTATCTTTCACTACCGGACACGCCAGCTCTGGATAAGCAGCCAGTGCCGCACACGAGTGGGCCGGCACATCAATTTCTGGAATTACCGTAATCCGACGGTCCATGGCATATGCCACAATTTCCGCCATATCGTCCTGAGTATAAAATCCTCCCCATGTGGCCTTTTCTCCCTCTTGCTGATTCCGACGGTCGTAGAAAGGCTGGTTTCCTCTGTCCACTCTCCATGCACCCACCTGCGTCAGCCGGGGATATTTCTTGATTTCCAATCTCCATCCCGTATCGTCCGACAGGTGCAAGTGTAACGTATTCAGCTTCAACATTGCCATACAGTCCACAATACGCAAGATCTCCTCTTTCGGAATAAAGCATCGTGCCACATCCAGCATCATGCTCCGATAGCCAAAACGCGGTTCATCTTTTATCTCAACAACTGGAACCTTCCATTCTTGATTCGCTAAAGTAGAACTCTCGATATCAGCAGGTAACAATAATCTCAACGTCTGAAAAGCATAAAAGAAACCACTCGGTTCAGATGCGTACACCCGTATGCCTTTCTCTGTCACCTCCAGTCGATAGGCCTCCTTCTTCAAAGTCCGGTCGGTAACCAACGATACCGCCGCATTCGCTGCACCCCTCTCTACGTGAGGAGTAAATCCGGCTGGCACCGTAAACAAATCAGCAAAATCAGCAGCAAGACTTTCCTGTTCCTCATTTTCTACAGAAATAACCGTCTCTTCCGTGAATTGGAAAAAACCAATTCCTTTTTCCATTTGTACGGAAGCCGGAACAAGATTCACTTGATGTTGTGCACGTACATTATCTGCAACGAAAATAAAAGCACTCAAGAGACACCATAAAAACAATCTATTCATAATTCAATTTAAGGCCATTAAAATATAAAATCGAGGTACTTCAAACTAAGAGCAAATAAAATGAAGAGATTCTCTCATACTATTTCTTTAAGGATTTTAAATTCAAACACAAAAATATGTATTTTTCTTCTGATTCAAGCCCTTTACTCCTGATTTTTAAGTCTTAAAAATATCTATTAACCCGTAAAAGTTTTCTATATATCCCATAGAAAGCAAAAAAAATAATTCCTAGCCCATCTTCTTTTTTAAAGCAAGGAATTATTTCCCATAAAAATATCATTTACGGCAAAAGCCGTAAACTATCTTCCACATCAAAACATGTTCACATCACAACCCAGACCTACCCCACTCTTTATTCGGCTTATTTCCCATCCACAGCTCCAGCACACCTCCCCGGGCAAAATCCCGGTGCAGCAACTGATACGCCCCGTACTCCCGTCCATTCAAGACAGCCCGCTGGATGTAGCAGTTTTCTGCCGAGTTGTGGTGTACCACAATCTTGAACGTCTTACCTGAATAATAAGCTGAATCCAACTTTATCGTAATCTCATCAAACACCGGACTGGTAATATCGTAACAAGGAACGGACGATGAACCTCCGTCCAGACTGAACAGCCCCATCATCATCAAGGCACTGACACCGGCCATCTGCCCTTGGTCCTCATCATTTCCAGTGTACCCTTTTTCCGGGGTAATGGCCCCGTAAGTCTGCCGAGCGACACGACGTACCCAATATTGCGTCAGCCAAGGTTTCCCTACGTGGGAAAACACATGGGCACTCGAACATCCCGGCTGGTTGGCGTAACTCACATAACTGAACAAGAAATCAGCCGCAGCCGATTTCCGGAAAGCCTCATCCAGCCGGACAGCCAGACTATCCTCTCCTCCCATCTTGCGGGCCAGCCCTGGAATGTCGTGCGACAATCCGAAAGTAGCCTGCCAGGCATTGGCCTGTACAAATCCTTTTTCTGAAAGCGGGTCGGTATGCAACCATTTCCCGTCCTTCATCCTGGGCATCATCAGTTTCAGGCCCGGATGAAAAGAAGCTCCCCATCCCATAGACCGTTTCAAAAAATAGCGGGCCTCCCGCGGTTTCTTCATTTTTTGTGCCATTTGTCCCAATGCCCAATCTTCAAAAGCCCATTGAATGGTCAAGCCGGCATCGCCCGGACAATATCCGTGACGCACATAAAACGCCAGTTCATCGTCCATGTCAAAAGCCAGCATACCACCCTTCTCATGGTTTCTTTTCATGATGGCAAATGCCTTTTCCGGGTCCCATTTATGACAAATTCCCCGCTGGTAAGCACTTGTAATCAGTGAAGTAGCCGGACAACCCGTCATGATATATGTATAAGCTCCTACCGAGGGGCCACGAGGCAGCAGTCCTCCGTTTTCCCCATACTGAAGGAAGGAAGCCGAGAACTCATCAAGCACAGAAGGATACGCCAGTCCCCACAACGTGTTCAGGTTCCACTGGGTCAGCCAAAGCGCGTCCGAGTTGTACATGTGATGAATCACCTTCCCGTCCTTTCCCTTCGGCAGCATCCTTTCCTTGTATTCTGGAGAGAGGGTATGGATACGAGTCGCCTTCCCTATCCGTGTCCCCCCTTTCAGATAATCCGGATAAGCTCCGTTGATGTCATCTATCTTGTGTCTTCCCAGCAGGACATGCCACAAATCCGTGTAGAACTTTACCTTCTGCGCATCTGTTCCGCCTTTTACCTCTATTCTGCTGAGCCATTCGTTCCATACAGACAATGCACGGTTTCTCACTTGCCCGAAGTCCCAGTGGCTGCATTCCTTGTCCATGTTCTCCCTTGCATTTGCAATGCTCACATACGACACGGCCGTTTTCAGCAGAATCTGTTCCCCAGGTTGCACTTCCTCAAAGTCGGCTTCCACTCCAGCGGTCGGCGATTGTTTGAAAGAAGAACCCGGCACCTCAAAGGCTTCCGTCGAGCCCTCCATCTGCATAATGTGATGTTTCCGCTCTGTCCCGGTCCAACTGTTCAACGTCCGGAACGGACGGTCAAAGCGTACCACAAAGTACACACGGGCCTTATCTACTCCTCCCCATACGCGACCTGTGGTATCAAAATAACCGGCAATCTCCGTATCGCTCACGCGCGAAGCATGTGCATTCACCATCGTGGAGGTAGAAATATGGCCTCCCAAGTCCAGCAAGACTTTTGCTTGAGCAGGTTGGGTATAAGTCAGCCGGTAAAAGCCGACCCGCTCGGTCACCGTTTGCTCTACCCATAGTTTGTATCTGTCCAGAAACAGGCGATGATACCCCGGCTGAACCACTTCCCCGTCATGCGAGAAAGAAGAACTCCATCCGTCTTTGCCTTTTCCTGTATCTACCGTTCCACATACCGGCATCACGTTCAGCCCGGAAATCATCCAGTCGTGCAGCTGGGGAAATCCCAATACCCGCGTCGAGTTATAACTGTATCCTCCCCCTCCCTGGTTGATGTTGCGGGTCAAAGGAGCCGCACTCATCATGCCGAAAGGCAGACTTCCGGTCACAAAAAAGAAATAACGCCCCTTTGCGGTTTCTACGTAGGGATTGACCCAGGACACCTCGTCCGCATACGATTCCGGCGAAGGGTACACTTCTATCTCTGACAACCCCAGATTCTCTCCTTCTCCGTCGGTCACCTGAAACCGCATCCAGCGAATCTTCTTCGCCGCAAAATCAATCACTTTGGGTGCCCCGTCATCAGCAATCAGGTTTACCGTCAGGGATGTACCGTCACTAAAAGACAAGGTTCCCGCTGCCGTATGACTTTTCTCATCCGGACAATCGTACAAGATGACCCGGTTCACACTGACAGGACGGTCCCAGTCCAACTGAATCCACGGGAAAGGATACACCCGTCCTCTCATATCCAGCCGACTGCCCGACCGCCATTCTCCAGCATTCAAAATACGGACTTTCCCGTCGGTCACACACTGCGCTCCATATTCTTTGCCTGCCGCAGAAGAGCAGGAAACTTTTGCCTGTGGGGCAAGGTTATGCGGAGTAGCACACAATAATAGGGGAAAAACAACCCATAAAGTAAACAAAACTAGTTTCATGTGCATAGACTTTTATCTCTTTTCAATCATCCGATTCGAATTTGTATAAATGCAGGTTCAAGGGTCGAGAGGTTCGGTCGACTGAATCCGGAAGGATTCCTGTAACGGGAAAAACTCCAACGTACGTTCCGTCCGTCTTTTTCCCAAACGATAAGGCACATACCCCAACTCATGGAGACAGCGTGCGTCCATCTGTTCCACACTGTTCAAATGGGAGGCAGAAGAAGTGACCACCGCCGCCTTCTCCACAGGGAAACCATAACGGAACATCAGTCGTGCTGCATTCCGGAAGTTGGTGGTGGTATGCCGTGCATGAGGTTCTATGAGGATGTGGCTTTCCGGCACCTGCCAGACGTCCATCAAGTATTTCTTCATTTCAAAGGCCTCATTATACGGAGTGTGATAAGGATGTACCCGCCCTCCGGATACAATGATAAAAGGGGCCTGATGACGGCGATACAGCAGGGCTGCATAAGAGGCGCGGAGTTTTCCTTCCGGACTGATGGATACATTGGGTTCTTCCGGTCCCGCGCCCAGTACCAGAATGGCCGTATAAGGATAATGCTCCCAGTCTGTCAGGCGTACCTGCGCACGAGCCGCCTTGTTCTCGGTCTCGGAAAGCGGTTCGTAATCCACCGACTGGCAACGGTCGTTCACATCCAGCAACGTACGGACTGCCAGCAGGGGTATCGCATAAAAAGAAGGATGTTTTTCTGCCTGAAAGGCAATATTCTGCTGACAGGCGGGAAGAATTTCTTCTACAAATCGCTGGCTGTGTATATCAAAACCGATTGAATCAATCTGAGGATAATGAGGCTTACGGGCTGCAGCATACACTTCCACTGCATAATTCATGCCCTCCGCATCCTGCCGCCAGATCTTCTCCAACAACGCCGCGCCGCAGTCGTTGTACTGCTGATAACAACCTGAAGGGAGAAGGTGTTCGGTCAACAGTCTATCCAGAGGATTCCCCGTCCGATAAAGGCGGGCCAATGCCTTTCCAGCCTCTTCCACTTCTTCCGCCGAGAATTTCATCGCCTCCACCCGCTCCTGCAATGTCGTTGCTTCTTTCAAGCGCTGCAATTTGGCGGCTCCCAGCTGCTTCAATGCCGAATCATTGCATACCAGGGAATCCACATCTCTCAACTCTTGCAACAACGCCGTAAAGTAATAGGCCTTATTCTCTACTCTTTCGGTAGATACCATGCGGTAATCACGTTGGATTTGTGCATACGCCCACAAAGGAAACAACAACCCCAGGCACCACATCCCGATTCTGTTCATCGCCGGCCCTCCTCTTTCAGATACTGCAGCAAACAAGCCGGACGGTCTGTCTGAATCAGGGAAGCCCCTCTTTCCAACAGCCATCCCCAACTTTCGTCTGCCTGGTGCAATTCTACGGCACGGTCATCGTCGTGTCCTCCATTCAAGGAAGGCCACAGGGCATTCAGCCAGATTTTGGAACCATTGTCCTGCACCTTCTGAAGCAGGCGCAGCACTTCCGGAGTCACTTCTGAAAAACAACATTCCACGGCGACCGGACGCATGGGTTTGTATTCTTCGATGAACTGTTCGGCATCTGGAGCATTCAAATCGACCACCGGCATGTAGGTCACCTTATCCAGCACTTCTCCGTTTTCCGCCTTCACCTTTGCATACGGATAGCTTGACTTGACGACCACCTGGTCTACCGTCTGTGTCTTGACCAGCAGCGAATAGGCATCCTTGAAATAATCATATCCCTTGTCTATGTTAATCAGAATCTTCCCTTTCGCCAGGTTCAGCACTTCCTCTAAGGTCGGAATCGGATGGAAAGTTACTCTTCCCAATCCATTCTTCAAATGAAACTTCTTCAGTTCTGCCAACGTATAATCCGACACTTTCCCTTTCCCGTCTGTCGTGCGGTCCAGCGTACGGTCGTGCATAATCACCAACTGATTGTCCTTGGTCTTTTGCAAGTCAATCTCAATCATGTCCACTCCCATGTCAATGCAGTTCTGATAAGCCTGCAGTGAATTCTCCGGTGCATTTCTCCAGTCACCCCGATGGGCCACCACCAGCACCTTCTTCGTTTCATGGCTCTTCATATCTGCCACAAGAGTCTTTGTACGCTCCTGGGCGGAGAGTACAAAGACTGTGCAGAGAAGAAAAAGCAAAACAGTTATTTTCTTCATCTTATTTTTATATGTAAATGATTAATATCCTTCGTTCTGATACATGCCTTCCGGGTTCAACAGCCATTCGTCATAAGGTATCGGATAATAAATATCTGTTTCCGAGAAGTTCTGCAAGTTCGATTCGTTGTAATCGGCCTGATTCTTAGCATGCATGTAATCGACCAGTTCCGACGGAGTGAAGAACCGCAACAGGTCATACCAGCGCTGGTTCTCAAAAGCCAGTTCCACCCGGCGTTCGTGCAGAATGGCCAGTTTCAAAGTAGGGAATTTGCTACTGTAAACAGGATTGTTTTTTGCCGTTTCATAATCAGGCACCCCTGCCCGAGCACGTACTTCATCCAAATACCGAATCGCAGCGTCCGCATTGTCCAAAGCTTCATTCACTTCGGCCAGCATCAATTCCACGTCAGCATAACGCAGGATAATCCAGTCGTTGCCACCATAACCCAATGTACCTGCCGCCTCACTCTTATCGCGGAATTTGGTCACATAATAACAGTTTTGACTGGTGGAATGTCCCACAGAATAACCGTATCGTGCATCGTTCCATCCGTATCCGTTTTCACTTGTTTCAAACTCCTTCACTAAATCGGGAGTGACTTTCAGCATCGGCACACCCTGAGTCGCATAGAGCGAGTTGGTGGTTTCACCTCCCGGCTGTGTATCTTTGGCGATGCTGGAATGATAATCCTTGTCACCTTGTCTGTACACAATCTGGAACAAGATTTCCGGACAGGTCGATTTGTTATCCACATTGAACACCCCGTTGGCAGCTTCCGGATCAAAAGAAATGTCGCTCAACGAGCCAAACTCTTTGGCGGCGTCACAGTGTTCCAGGTAAGTCTTGGCATTGTTCAAGTATTCCGTACGCTTACCGTCGTCCAGCACATGCGCCATGGTCAGATAGACCTTTCCCAGCAAGCCTTCGGCAGCCTCTTTATTGGCCCGTCCCCTTTCGGCTTCCATGTATCCAGGCAGTGCGTTCTTATCCACACCAAACTTCAAGTCTTCTACAATCAAGGCATAAATCTCCGACTTGTCCACACGGTGCGCAGCGGCATTGATTTCATCCGGAGTTGACAAATATTGAGTGACCAAAGGCGCATCTCCCCATTTGCGCACGACATCGAAGTAGGCCAATGCTCGTACGAATTTCGCTTCTGCCAGGTATTCGTTTCGCTGGGCCTCATCTTCAAAAGTGACCTCTTCGGCTCCTTTTATCGCAAAATTGGCGTTGTTGATGGTAGAGAACATGGCGTTCCAATGTGATTTCAGGTACGTATTGCTCGGCAGCAAGGAAAAATCCGTAAACTGGAAAGGTTCACCGGCAGCTGATTGGTTATCCCATCGTCCGGCATTGTCCGAACGTTCCTCGGTATAGGCAGTGCTGCCCTCTCCCATACAATACCCAGACCGCAAAGCCATATAGGCTCCGTTCACCGCACGTTCCACATCGTTCTCAGTAGAAAAATAATTTTCAGCCACAATATGGTTCGGGTCATTTTCCGTCAGGAAATCGGTGCAAGAAGGGAATGTCAATATTCCCATTGCAAAAAGTGATGTCAGAAATATCGTTTTTTTCATTTTTTCCAATCTTTAGAATGTTAACTGAAGTCCCATGTTATACGCTCTCATCAAAGGATATTTACCATAATCCACACCCGGTGTCAAGTTGGAACCATCGTTATAATCCACTTCCGGATTGTATCCTTTGTATTTGGTGATGGTAAACGGATTATCCGTAGCTACGTAAAGACGCAGATTGCTGATGACACCATTCGACCATTGCTTGATCTTCGGGAAAGAGTATCCCACGGTAATGTTGGTACAGCGGAAGAAAGATCCGTCCTGCAGGTAGAAGGTAGACAGACGGGTACTGTTGCTCTGCGTACCTCCACGTGAGGCTTTGTACACCCATCCGTTGCCCGGGTTCTCCGGACTGCGATAACGGTCGTCTACGACGGAATACTGGTTACCGGAACCTTCCATATTGAACAGGTAGTAATCCTGTCCATCCAGCACCTGGTTTCCATAAGAACCGTTGAAAGAAGCACTCACATCCAAATCACGGTAGTTTCCGTTGATATTGAATCCGTAAGTGAACTTCGGATGCGGATTGCCAATCACCCGCTTGTCGTCATCGTTGACTACTCCGTCGCCGTTCACATCCTCAAAATACAGATCACCTGGCTGAAGGGCTACCGACTGTGACAAAGAACGGGGAGGGCCTTGCAACTTGTATCCTTCGGGGAAGGAGTTTCCGTTAGCCTTGTACACGGCATCGTCTGCGGCTATTCCAGCCATATCAGCCTCTGTCACCATACCGGCCACCTTAAAGCCATAAAACATACCGATAGGCTGTCCTTCTTCAGTGATATGGGTCATATAAGAACGTTCGGCTCCGTTGGTGATGATGGTGTTTCCACCCAAAGCAAGCACCTTGTTGCGGTTCAATGAAATATTTCCACTGACATTCAATCCGTAATCCTTGCCAGTCAGCACACGGGCATCTACCTGAAGGTCAAATCCCGTATTGCGTATCTTCGAGTCAGGCAAGTTGGTCAAGATAGAAGTCGCCCCCGAAATGGCAGAGATAGGCTGTTCAAACAGCAAGTCTTCCGTATAGCTCAGGTAATAGTTTCCTGATACAGAGAGGCGGTTATTGAACAAGCTTAAATCAAATCCCACATTATATTGTGAAGTAGATTCCCATCCGATGGCATTGTCTTTCACACCGCCCGGATACATGGCCGAAACAATACTTCCGTTGCCAAACACCACACCGGCTGGAGAATTCATGATAGTGGCATACTCATAGTTACCGATGTTGTTGTTACCACTCATACCCCAGCTTGCACGCAGCTTGAAGGAAGAAGAGTCGCCCAGGTGGTCTTTCCAGAAATCTTCATTGGAGAGTGTCCATGCGGCAGAAACTGAAGGGAAATATCCCCAACGGTTTTCAGGGCCAAACAAAGAAGACGCATCTCCACGGAAAGAAGCAGTCAAGTAATACTTGTTCTTGAAGTTATAGTTCAAACGGGTAAAATAAGAAAGCATTGTCCAGTTCGACTTGTAAGTATTGTTCAGTTGTATGTCGCTGGGGTCTGCTCCATGTCCGGTCACTTCCGTAATGTGGTCATCTTCATATCCCGTAGCCTTTACGCCCAACACATCAATCATGTCTTTCTGCACGGAATATCCGACCACTCCACTAAAGTTGTGCGCGTCGTTCCAAGTCTTGTTGTAGTTGGCCGTAAACTCTGCCAGGTAGTCCGACTGCAAGGTGGTATTCGCAATGGCGTTTGCGGCGGCCTTGGCCTGGTCGGAATAAGGCGGATTGGCCCCGTCGGAAAGACTCGTCGGACGGTAGAACTCGTATTTCTCAGAATAAGTGTACATACCCAGGTTGGCTTTCAAGAACAGGTTCTTGACCGATTCGTAGGTAGCCGTCATGTTATAAGTATTTCTCACGCCGTTACGACGGATTTTTGTTTCCGTAGCCAATGCCACCGGATTCTCTATCTGCTGAAAGCCATAGTCGCTGGCATACGAGGTCATTTCCCCTTTAATCAGTTGCCCGTTGTCATCGTAACAACGGAAAACAGGGGCATAAATCAAGGCTCCCAGAATCGGTCCCTGATTGAAACGTCCTTCCTGCACTTCCCGGTTCCAGTTACTTGTATTCGAGATAGTTGCTCCTATCCGGAACTTTGAACTGATTTCCGCATCCAGGTTGGCCCGCAGGTTCAAGCGTTTCTGTCCGGTAGAAAGGATGATACCTTCCTGATTCTGATAACCCATGCTCACCTCATAACGTATCTTGTCGGTACCTCCGTTGACTGATACATGGTGACGCTGTGAGAGGGCATTCTGATACAATTCATCCTGCCAGTCTGTATCATACTGCGGCGTGATGACTTCTCCTTTGTCAAAATCATACAGAAACTCCGGAATCATGGCCGCACTATTGGCCGAACCAATCATCTGCGCACGTTCCGCATTGGTATGATGGATATAAGAATCATCCCATGTCTTCCCGGAATTGACCAGGATATTCTTATATGCGTTGTTACGTCCTTCCACCACCAGGTCGGCAAACTGGGCGGAGTTCAGCAAATCAATTTTCTTGGCCAGCTGGTTGACGCTCAACTGGAAATTGTAGTTCACTTTCACCTTTCCTTCCTTACCGCGTTTGGTCGTAATCAATACGACACCGCCGGCTGCACGCGAACCGTAGATGGCTGCCGAAGCGGCATCCTTCAATACCTCGATGGATTCGATGTCTTCCGGATTCAGCATCAGGTCATCGTTGGAAGGATAACCGTCAATTACATAAAGCGGGTCGGAACTGGCATTGATGGAAGCCACACCACGCACACGAATCTTCGTATTTCCGTAGGGAGCTCCACTCACCTGTGAAATCTGTACACCGGACACCTTACCGACCAAACTCTGACCGACTGTCGGAGTGGTCACGTTCAGTTCCTTTGATTTCACACTGGAAACAGCTCCTACTACATCCGTCTTCCGCATGGTCTGATAACCAACCACCACCACCTCATCAATGGTTTTGGTATCTTCTGTCAATACAATGCGCAGGTTGTCTCCTTTTTTCGGCTTGATGCGCTGGGTGGTGTACCCTATATAGGAAATTTCCAGCGTATTTTCATAATTCTGTACATTCAATTTGAATTTACCATCCACATCAGTCACGGTTCCATTTTGAGTACCTTTCTCAAAAATGCTGGCTCCGATGATGGCTTCACCATTCTGGTCTACTACAAGACCCTGTATCCAATCATCCGCTAAAGAACGTGCCTGTCCAGGATCTACAGCCAGTACCATCAGACAGCACATAAAACAAAACAATCTAAAAACTTTTCCCATAATGTTATTAAAGAATTGAAATCTGGCGCAAAAGTATCCCTCGTACATTGCATGCCAATTTCAGGTCAGTTAAATCTGCGACACAATCGGGTTACAAAAAGATTTCAACGCAGGAAAATCTTTGGCAAACCGTCCTTCCATTTTTTATGTTTCCTTGCCGAGAAACATATGTTTCCCGTGGCGGAAACATACGTTTTCCAATAGGGAAACGTACATTTCGCTTATGGGAAACGTAAAAATCGCAACGACAAACAGCAATATTCTTCAGGTCATTTTCAAATTACACACGCTTTATGCTTGTCCATCGGACTTCAATGGAAATAAGATAAGAGGCAGCCAGACAGGACCAAATCGAAAAACTTTGTGTTTCGTTTGTCTCTGCCCTCGCCTTTCGCTATCTTTGTACCCTGTAAGGTTGCAACTTAAAAATAAACTATATACGTATATGGAAAAGAAATTCAAACGGACGACCGTGACATCGGCACTGCCCTATGCCAACGGCCCGGTCCATATCGGCCATCTGGCAGGTGTTTACGTACCGGCCGATATTTATGTGCGCTACCTGCGCCTGAAAAAAGAGGATGTGCTCTTCATTGGTGGTTCTGACGAACACGGGGTGCCCATCACCATCCGCGCCAAGAAGGAAGGCGTCAGCCCACAGGACATTGTGGACCGCTACCACACCCTCATCAAGAATTCTTTCAAGGAATTTGGTATCTCATTCGATGTGTACGGACGTACTTCTTCCCCGACGCATCACCAAATGGCTTCTGATTTCTTCCGCAAACTGTACGACAAGCATGAGTTCATCGAAAAGACTTCCATGCAGTATTACGACGAGGAAGCACATACCTTCCTGGCCGACCGTTACATCACGGGAGAATGTCCGCGCTGCCATGCACAGGGCGCCTACGGTGACCAGTGCGAGAAATGCGGCAGCACCCTGTCACCTACCGAACTGATCAACCCGAAGAGTGCCATCAGCGGAAGCCAGCCAGTCATGAAGGAAACCAAACACTGGTACTTGCCGCTGGACAAACACGAAGGATGGCTGCGCAAATGGATTCTGGAAGACCACAAGGAATGGCGTCCGAACGTGTACGGACAGTGCAAGAGCTGGCTGGACATGGGGCTTCAGCCGCGCGCCGTGAGCCGTGACCTCGACTGGGGTATTCCGGTACCGGTAGAAGGTGCAGAAGGCAAAGTGCTCTACGTTTGGTTCGATGCGCCTATCGGTTATATCTCCAATACCAAGGAACTGCTGCCCGATTCATGGGAAAAATGGTGGAAAGACCCTGAAACCCGCCTGATTCATTTCATTGGAAAAGACAACATCGTGTTCCACTGCATCGTGTTCCCAGCCATGCTGAAAGCTGAAGGAAGCTACATTCTTCCGGACAACGTACCGGCTAACGAGTTCCTGAACCTGGAAGGCGACAAGATTTCTACTTCCCGCAACTGGGCCGTATGGTTGCACGAATACCTGCAGGACTTCCCGGGCAAACAGGATGTGCTGCGTTACGTGCTGACAGCCAACGCCCCGGAAACCAAAGACAACGACTTCACTTGGAAAGATTTCCAGGCCCGCAACAACAACGAACTGGTAGCAGTATACGGAAACTTCGTGAACCGCGCTCTGGTACTGACACACAAATACTTTGACGGCAAGGTACCGGCCTGCGGTGAACTGAACGACTACGACCGTGACACCTTGAAAGAATTTGCCGACGTAAAAGCAGAAGTGGAAAAACTGCTGAACGTGTTCAAGTTCCGCGATGCACAGAAGGAAGCCATGAACCTGGCCCGCATCGGAAACAAATACCTGGCCGATACTGAACCTTGGAAACTGGCCAAGACCGACATGGGACGGGTAGCTACCATCCTGAACATTGCCCTGCAACTGGTTGCCAACTTGTCTATCGCTTTCGAACCGTTCCTGCCGTTCAGTTCTGAGAAACTGCGCAAGATGCTGAACATGGAAAGCTTCGATTGGGAACAGCTGGGACGTACCGACTTGCTGGCGGAAGGTCATCAGCTGAACAAAGCGGAACTGCTGTTCGAAAAGATTGAAGATGATGTGATTCAGGCACAGGTGGACAAACTGCTGGCTACCAAGAAAGCCAACGAGGCTGCCAACTATAAGGCCAACCCCATCAAACCGACCATCGCATTCGAGGAATTTGAAAAGCTGGACATCCGTGTAGGTACGGTGCTGGAATGTGAAAACGTACCCAAGATGAAGAAGCTGCTGAAATTCAAGATTGCCGACGGACTGGAAAACCGTACCATCGTCAGCGGAATTGCCCAGCACTACAAACCGGAAGAACTGGTAGGCAAACAGGTGCTGTTCATTGCCAACCTGGCTCCGCGTCAGTTCAAGAATGGACTGGTAAGCGAAGGTATGATTCTCAGCGCAGAAAACTTCGACGGTTCCTTGTCCGTGACAACCACTTTGAACGAAGTAAAACCGGGAAGCGAGGTGAAATAATCCCGCCTCTCCCGCTCCATTTTTATATACAAACAGACTCACGCAGATTTCTTTGGCCCGTCCATGGAGGTCTGCGTGGTTTGTTCCATTACATCCAAGAAACGCGCATGCCCGAACACTCTTTAAAAGAAAAAACCGCCAAAGGACTACTTTGGGGAGGTATCAACAACGGAGCCATGCAGGTACTGAACCTGGCCTTCGGCATCGTGACAGCCCGCATTCTGAACGACAGCGACTACGGAATGGTGGGCATGCTGAGCATTTTCTCCCTGATTGCCGGCTCTTTGCAGGAAAGCGGATTCACCGCGGCCTTGGTCAACAAGAAAGAAATTACCCACCAAGATTACAATGCGGTTTTCTGGTTCTGCAGCGGACTGAGTCTGACCCTCTACCTGATTCTGGCCGGATGTGCCCCGCTCATCGCCGATTTCTACCACAATGACGCACTGGTTCCCTTGGCGCGTTACTCGTTCCTGGGCTTCTTCATTGCCAGTCTGGGGATTCCCCACAGCGCTTATCTCTTCCGCAACCTGATGGTCAAGCAGAAAGCCTTGTCGAGCATCATCGCCCTGCTGGTATCCGGTACCACCGGTGTGACCATGGCCCTGCTGGGCTATTCTTACTGGGGAATTGCCACGCAAAGCATTGTCTACGTAGCGGTCATCAACCTATGCTACCTCTATTTCTCTCCCTGGCGACCGACGTTCCATTTTGATTTCAGTCCCCTGAGAAGCATGGTCGGCTTCAGCAGCAAACTCCTGCTGACCAATATTTTCAACCACATCAACAACAACCTGTTCTCCATCATCTTAGGGCGTTATTATTCCGAACGGGAGGTAGGACAATTCAATCAGGCCAACAAATGGAACCTGATGGGGCACTCTTTGATTACGGGTATGGTGAGCAGTGTGGCTCTTCCCGTACTGCGCCAGGTGGCCGACGACCCTGAACGCCAGTGCCGTGTGTTCCGCAAGATGCTCCGTTTTACGGCCTTCATCTCTTTCCCGGTGATGCTGGGCCTGTCCCTCATCGCCCCGGAGATGATCACCCTGACCATCGGCAGCAAATGGTTGCCCAGTGCCCACATCCTGCAACTGTTGGCCATAGGGGGGGCCTTCCTGCCAGTGACCAACCTCTACACCAACCTACTCATCAGCAAGGGAAAATCCAACCTCTTCATGTGGAACACCATTGCGCAGGGCACCAGCCAGCTCGTGGTGATGTACCTGCTCTATCCATACGGCATCCACCGCATGATTCTGGTATATATCGCCATCAATGTGGGGTGGCTGCTGGTATGGCACTATTTCGTGTGGCGGGAAATCAAACTCAGCCTCTTTCATGCCGTGAAAGACGTCTGTTCGTTCGGCCTCATCGCTGCCCTGATTATGGGAGGTGTCTATTTCCTGACCCGTTCCATCGAGAACATTTACTGGCTGGTAATCCTGAAAATCCTCTCTGCCGGAATACTGTATCCGCTCATTATCTGGCTCAGCGGTTCCGTCACCTTCAAAGAAAGCCTGAACTACTTGCTCAAAAAGAAAAGCTAAATGAAAACTGTATCCATCGTACTCTGCTCCTACAACGGCGAACGCTTCCTGAAAACACAACTGGACAGCATCGTCTGCCAGACTTATCCCATCCACGAACTGATTATTCAGGACGATGGGTCTACCGACCATACGTTGGACATCGCCCGGGAATATGCCGCGCAATATCCTTTTATCCGAATTGAACAGCATGCACAAAACCTCGGCTTCAACCGCAATTTTGAGAATGCACTGAAAAAGGCCACCGGAGATTTCATCGCCATTGCCGACCAGGACGATATCTGGTATCCGGAAAAAATCGCCAAACAGGTACAAGCCATCGGTACGCACGACCTCTGCATTTCCGGCTATCACACCGACCCCACTTATCAGGAAGGTCAAATGAAAAAAACAGTCATTCCCCGACACAACCTGGAATACCTGCTGTTTTACGACAGTACCCCCGGACACAGTATGCTGCTGACCCGTGACTTCATCCGGCAGGTCTTTACGGAATGGGACGGGCACATCCTCTACGACTGGTGGCTGAGCGTCAATGCCCAACTGGGAAAAGGCATCGCCTGCGTAAACGAGCCCCTCAACTGGCACCGCCCGCACCAAGGCTCCGCCATCAACCGGCTTAACGCGCAATATGCAGCTTATCTGGTGAAGAAACCGACCTGGCAACCCTATGTCTATGGTTTCCGCAAGTTCCGTGAGCAACAGCGACTGACCACCTGGCAGTTTTTCTACGGCTACATCCACCGGCATACCAGTAAGGACAAGCACACCCTGGCCTATCAACTCAGTGGCCTCTTGCTGAAAAAAGATCCAATCAGCCTGTGCCGTCTGTGTCTGCTTTGCATGCGGTTCAAACACCTGATTTACTTCTATCCACAGCAGAAAGGAGTACTCAGTTACGTAAGGAGTTTCTGCTATCCGATGATACGGGCCTACGGGAATACTTATTTTTACCTTTAAATTGGAGAGGTGAGCAAGATTTCGTATTTTTGTCACAATTTATCGTCCATACACGCATGAAAAAGAACATTGCAGTCATATTAGCCGGAGGGGTAGGAAGCCGACTGGGACTTTCCACTCCCAAACAATTCTTCAAGGTGGCCGGAAAGATGGTCGTGGAACACACGGTAGACGCCTTCGAACGCAATCCCCACATCGACGAGATTGCCATCGTCTCCAACCCGTTCTATATTTCTGAATTTGAGAACATCGTCATCAAAAACGGATGGAAGAAAATCAAGAAAATCCTCAAAGGAGGAAAAGAACGGTACGATTCCAGCCTTTCTGCCATTGAAGCCTACGCCGGCAGTGATGTCAACCTGATTTTTCATGACGCCGTACGCCCGCTCATCAGCCAGCGTATCCTCAACGACGTGATTGAAGCGCTCGACAAATATGAGGCGATTGACGTGGCCCTGCCTTCTGCCGATACCATCATCGAGGTGGAAGACGATTTCATCTGCCAGATTCCGGACCGTTCCCGACTGAGACGCGGACAGACTCCGCAGGCTTTTGCCATCGACACCATCCGGAAGGCCTACCAGATTGCATTGAAAGACCCGAACTTCAAAGTGACGGACGACTGTGGCGTGGTGAAGAAATATCTGCCGGAAGTACCCATCTACGTGGTACAAGGGGAAGAAAGCAACATGAAGCTGACCTACAAGGAGGATACGTATCTGCTCGACAAGTTCTTCCAGCTCCGGAAAAGTGAGCTAAACCACGAACCGATTCAAGAAGAGACCTTCCGCGACAAAGTGGCTGTCATCTTCGGAGGAAGCTACGGCATCGGGGCTGAAACCGCCCGCATGCTGCAAGAAAAAGGCGGAAAGGTGTACTGTTTCTCCCGTAGCCTCAACCATACGGATGTAGGTAACCGACAGGCAGTGAAGGAAGCCTTGGAATCGGTCTACCAGAAAGAGAAACGCATCGACTTCGTAGTCAATACGGCGGGGGTACTCAACAAAGAACCGTTGATTTCCACCTCTTACGAGACCATCCAGTCGGCAGTACAGACCAATTACATGGGTACAGTCAACGTGGCCCTGGAAGCCTTCCCCTACCTGAAAGAGACCAAGGGACAGTTGATTTTCTTCACCTCCAGCTCTTACACCCGTGGGCGCGCTTTCTACAGCATCTACTCGTCGACGAAAGCGGCTATCGTGAACTTTGTACAGGCCATTGCCCAAGAATGGGAAAGTTTCGGTATCCATATCAACTGTATCAACCCGGAACGGACCAAGACCCCGATGCGGGTACACAACTTCGGCATCGAGCCGGAAGACACTCTGCTATCGGCAGAAAAAGTGGCCGAAGCCACCCTGAGAACCTTAGCCTCCGACTATACCGGACAAGTGATTGACGTAAAACGGGAAACATTATGAACAATCCGTTCCTGACTGAATATGTAAAGCAAAACCTGAGAGTTTGCCAATTAAAGCAGCTCTCCATCCTGGAAGAAGTAGACCGCATCTGCCGGAAGCACCGGATTGACTACTGGCTGGATGGCGGAAGCCTGCTGGGAGCCATCCGTCACGGAGGATTCATCCCCTGGGACGACGACATCGACATTGCCATGACCTTGGAAGGGCTGAAACAGTTTATCCGCGTAGCCCCTCAGGAACTGCGCGAAGGACTCTTCCTGCAGACTTCGGAAAGCGACCCTACCCACAAGGAACCAATTGTCAAGGTGCGCGACCTGAACTCGCTGTACATCGAAAGCGGAGATAACATGCAGGCCCCCTACCAGAAGGGACTTTACATCGACATTTTCCCCTTTATTGATTATCCCAGCGTACCGAAATCGTGGGTAAAGAAACTGACCAAAGGCATTTCTACCAGCTACTCCATCCTGCACAAGGCGCACTACTATTCCTTGCGTGCTTTTGCCGAATATTTCTGGTTTCATGCCAAATACGGTCTCTACCGGACTCTTTGGGGACTGCTCAATCTCCTTTATCCGAAAGGTACCTACATGTCCAATATCCTTATTAATAACGGATACGGCATCATGCACCGCAAAGACTCCATCTTCCCGCTGGGCCGCATGACCTTTGAAGGAAAAGAATTTCCGGCTCCGCACAACCCGGACGCCTATCTGAAGGACCTTTACAAGAATTATATGGAAATCCCGTCAGAGGATAAACGCAAGATACATGCCATTTATGTACACCCGGAATTGATTACTCATGGAAACGACCGTTAAACATACGCACAGTCACCCGGCCCTCGTGGAGGTAGCCGTATTAATTCTGTTCTTCAACCGCCCTGAACCGCTCAAGGCCGTTTTTGAACAGGTAAGAAAGGCACGTCCCTCCAAGCTGTTCCTCTATCAGGACGGTCCCAGAGGAGAGAAAGACTTGCCCGGTATACAGGCCTGCCGGAAGGTGGTGGACGAGATTGACTGGGAATGTGAGGTACACCAATGGTACCAGGAACAGAACTTCGGTTGTGACCCTTCCGAATATCTGTCACAGAAATGGGCATTTTCCCATGTAGACAAATGCATCGTATTGGAAGACGACGATATCCCTTCCGTCAGTTTCTTCCGCTTCTGCAAGGAACTGCTCGACAAATACGAGAACGATACCCGTATCTGCATGATTTCCGGCATCAACTACGATGAAGTGACGAAAGATGTACCCTACGACTATTTTTTCAGTACGGCCTTCTCCATCTGGGGATGGGCCAGTTGGCGTCGCGTCATCGACCAATGGGACGAGCACTACAGTTTTCTGGACGATGCATTCAACCTGCAGCAATTGAAAGAGTACATCAAGGAACGGAAATACCAAAAAGAATTCATTGAATTCTGCCAACATCACCGGGAAAGCGGAAAGGCCTATTACGAGAGTATCTTTCATGCGGCCATGTTCTTCAACTCCGGGCTGAGCATCGTGCCTACGAAAAACATGATTCACAACCTGGGTGCCACCGCCGGGTCTACGCACTTCGGTAGCGGCAACAACCTGCTCCCGAGAGGTTATCGACGTATCTTTACCATGGCATGCCATGAGGTGGACTTTCCGTTGAAGCACCCACGTTATGTCATTGAAAATGTAGGCTACAAAGACCGGATGTTCCGCATCATGGCCTGGGGACATCCCTGGATTAAAATCGGCCGTTCGTTCGAAGAACTTTACCTCAACCTGCGCTACGGTAATTTCAAGAACATCAGTAAAGCCTTGCGCAACCGCCTCAACAAGTGGCTAGGCAGAAACAAATGGCGTTAATCTCTGAGACATGAATCCAAAACTCAATATTTATTTCTATCACACCCGCCTTACCCGGGAAAGTTACGAAGAGTGGAAAAACTTCCGGTTTCCGGGGCACATTCTTTATGGCCTGCCCTTGCTGGAGAACCATGGCATACACTCGGTGATGCACCGTTACAAAGCCTTTTCCAGCCGATGGAAACTGATGCTCTATGCCACCAAAGAAATTCTTTTCTGCAAAGAAAAATACGAGATACTTTATGGGACTTCGTTCCGGGGCCTGGAATTGATAATCTTCTTGCGGGCCCTCGGACTCTACCGGAAACCCGTCGTGGTATGGCATCACACCGCCCTGCGCAAATCGTCCAACCGACTGAAAGAAGCTATCTCCCGTTTCTTCTACCGAGGCATTGACCACATGTTTCTCTTCAGCTGGAAACTGATTCAGGACTCCATTGCCACCCACAAGGTATCCACACACAAACTGGAACTAATTCACTGGGGACCAGATTTGGCGTTCTACGATCACTTGCTGAAAGAACTGCCTGCACAGCCTCGCGAAGGTTTTATTTCTACGGGAAAGGAAAACCGCGACCTGAAAACCATGCTGGAAGCCTTCTCCCAGACCGAAGAAGACTTGGAAGTGTTCATTGCGGAAACATGTGGAAACCTCAACTATAAACAAATAGCCGACAGTCTGACACTGACCGACAACATCCACATCCACTACACCGAAGGAGTGATTCCTTACGAACTGGCAAAGAAGGTAGCCCGGAAGAAAGCCATTGTCATCTGTTGTCTGGACTTTCCTTATACCGTAGGACTCACCACCCTAGTGGAAGCCTACGCACTGGGTATTCCGGTCATCTGTTCCAAAAATCCAAACTTCGAGATAGACATCGAGAAGGAAGGCATAGGTATCTCAGTGGAATATGGCGATGTGGAAGGGTGGGTAAAAGCCATCCGTTATCTGCATACCCATCCGCAAGAAGTGGAACGAATGGGACGAAATGCCCGCAAACTAGGAGAAGAGCGCTTCAATTTGACCCTATTCAGCAAGGAAATTGCCGAAAGACTGTTGCACATAAGCACAAAAAACTCCTAACTTTGCAGAAAACTTGAACGACACGCCATGAGAGTACTTATCATCAATACTGCAGAACGTATAGGAGGTGCTGCCATTGCCGCCAACCGGCTGATGGAAGCCTTGAAAAACAACGGGATAAAAGCCAAGATGTTGGTCCGCAGCAAACAGACCGACCAGGTAACTGTCGTCTCACTCAAGAAATCATGGCGCAGAATCTGGCAATTCACGTGGGAACGCATTGTCATCTGGGCAGCCAACGGGTTCAAGCGCCACAACCTGTTCGCTGTCGACATCGCCAATACAGGAACAGACATCACTTCCTTACCCGAGTTTCGCCAGGCCGATGTCATCCACCTGCATTGGATTAATCAGGGAATGCTCTCACTGAAAGACATACAGCGTATTCTTGCTTCTGGCAAGCCCGTGGTATGGACGCTACACGACATGTGGCCTTTTACCGGCATTTGCCACTATTCAGGAGAATGTGAGAAATACACCACGGAATGTCATGACTGCCCGCTCCTGTTAAAGCCCCATCGCCATGATTTGTCGGAAAATACTTTTCACAAGAAACAAAAGCTCTATGCTACGGCACCTATCACGTTCATCGCCTGTAGCCGATGGCTGGAAGCCATGGCCCGTAAAAGTGTCCTGCTTCAGGGGCATACCATCACCAATATCCCCAATGCCATCAACACCAATCTGTTCAAGCCACGTGCCAAGAAGTTTGCCCGTGAGAAGTTACATCTTCCCACTGACAAGAAATTACTACTATTTGGTTCCATGAAAATCACCGACAAACGGAAAGGCATCGATTACCTGATAGAAGCCTGCAAACTGCTGTCCCGACAAGAACCTGAACTCAGCCAGCAATTAGGCGTAGTGGTGCTGGGAAGCCAAGCCGAACAGTGCAAGTCACTCTTCCCCTTCCCCATCTACCCGATGAACTACGTCAGCAACGAAAAGGAGCTGGTGGATATCTATAATGCCGTCGACCTCTACGTGACCCCTTCACTGCAAGACAACCTGCCCAACACCATTGTGGAAGCAATGGCCTGCGGTATTCCTTGTGTAGGCTTTAATGTGGGAGGTATCCCTCAAATGATTGACCACCTTCACAATGGGTATGTAGCCCAATACAAATCGGCAGAAGATTTGGCCAATGGCATCTGCTGGACCCTCACCGAAGGTGACTACGATACGCTGAGTTCTGAAGCCTACCGTAAAGCAGTAACCACGTATTCTGAAATGACGGTGGCCAACCAATACATTCAAATATACAACCACATTACCGGAAAAAATGCATAATTTTCACCACTTACATCCCAAGTTCTCTATTATTACCGTCACCTACAACGCCGGGGCCGTATTGGAGGATACCATTCAAAGTGTCATCACGCAAACCTACAAGAATGTGGAATACATCATCGTGGACGGAGGGTCGAAAGACCGCACGCTACAGATTGTCGACCAGTACAAGGAGCACATACACACGGTGGTAAGTGAACCAGACAAAGGACTGTATGACGCCATGAACAAAGGTATCAGGCTGGCTACCGGCGATTACCTCTGTTTCCTGAATGCCGGCGATGAGCTGCACGAAGACGATACCCTCCAGCTCATGGTGCATTCTCTTACGGAATCAACCCTGCCGGATGTGCTATATGGCGACACGGCCATCGTGGACGAAGAAGGACATTTTCTGCATATGCGCCGTCTCAGTCCCCCCGAAAACCTGAATTGGAAGAGCTTCAAGGAAGGTATGCTGGTCTGCCATCAGGCTTTCTTTGCCCGCCGTGACCTGATAGAGCCCTACAACCTGCACTACCGTTTCTCAGCCGACTTTGACTGGTGCATCCGAATCATGAAAAAAAGCAAGGTGCTCCATCACACTCACCTCATACTCATTGATTACCTGAATGAAGGAATGACCACCCGTAACCATAAGGCATCCCTGAAAGAACGCTTCCACATCATGTGCAAGCATTATGGCGTAATATCTACCGTCATGCACCATGCCTGGTTCGTCGTCCGGGCCCTAAAAAACAAGAAACGTCCTGTTTCCAATGCGTAAGCATCTTCCACAGGACGATTTATCTTCTCAAAGTAATTCTCCTTTATTCTTTTTTCTGCTTTCTCCAAGCCAGTACCACAGCTACGATGATTGCCAACAACAGGATTCCCAGTGCCACGAAAGCAATGGTTTCCGTTACATGCAATGATTTCGGGTCGAACGTAAATTCTACCACATGCTTTCCTGCCGGTACGTTCATCGCACGCAGAATGTAATCGGCACGACCGTGAGGCACTTCTTTTCCATCAATGAACGAACGCCAGCCCGGATAATAGATTTCGGCAAAGACCACGGTTCCTCCTTTCGGTGAATTGACTTCATATTTCAGGGCGTTCGGCTCATAATTCTTCAACACAATCGAATTCAAACTATCGGCTCCCGCAGACGCCTTCACCTCATTCTGGAACTTCTTGTCGACCACGGCCACCGTTGCCGGATTGACGTGATGCAAGGCCTCTATTTCCTCATTGGCATTGTTCACGTACTGCACCTTCTCCACAAACCAGGCATTGCCCAAAGCATGCGGATTGAATACCGGAATGGTCTTGCCCTGCTGCAGCGGGATGATGAAATAACGCGTGTTCAGCATGTTCAGCACCGGTGTCAGCGTATCGCCCACCTGACTCAAATCGGCATTTACTGCCGGCAACATCTTAAACAAAGAAGTAATCTCACCTTGGATATGTTCGTCAATCATCTCCTGATAACGACGGAGCTTGGCGGCATGATATCCACCGATACTCTTGTGCCAGTAGGCCGTATTGTTTTCATTGAACGTATTGACGGACAAATTCAACACACGGTAGTCCAGTGATTTGTCTTGCAAAATCTCCCGGTCAGTTTCCGACGGTTCCAGGAATGGCTGCATCTCCGTGCCTTTTGCCACGAACTGTTCATCATACAGATAGCGTTTGTTGACGCTCCACATATCCACTAGACACAGCAAAGCCAGCAGGCCAACCAGCAGTTTGGCTTTCAACTTCCCGGCACAATAAGCCCACAGCAACACCGCTCCTATCAATATCACGAAGAAGCTGCGCCATGCGTCGGAGGTGAAGATAGATTTACGTATTTCTTCCAGATTGACCAGGATAGGCGCCAGCTGGTCGGCTGGAATGGCATTCTGCAACGCGTTCATCTCGGCAGAAGAAACATACGACGGGAAGAAGAAACTCGGTGCCAAGGCAAACAAAAGCGACAAGCCACCGGTCAATACAAACGAGATGTAAAAGGCTTTGCGCGATTCATTCCACAATTGCGGACGCTCTACCACTTCTTTCAATGCCATAATGGCCAGCAAAGGAATGGTAAACTCTGCAATGACCAGAATGGAAGATACCGCACGGAACTTGCTGTACATCGGGACATAGTCGATAAAGAAATCTGTCAGCCCCATAAAGTTATGTCCCCAGGAGAGCAAGATGGAGAACGCGGTACCGACAAGCAATGCCCATTTCATCGGACCCTTCACAATGAACAGTCCCAGAATGAAAAGGAACATCACGAAGGCACCCACATACACCGGTCCGGAAGTACCGGGCTGTTCACCCCAATATTGTCCCAGCTGGCTATACAACCCCATATAATTCGGGTCGGCCTTCTCCATGGCCTTTTCATTGTTTGCCAACGGTACGGAAGCACCTCCTTTCACATTGGGTACCAGCAAGGAAAAAGTTTCCCCAATTCCATAACTCCATTGAGTGATATAGCTTCTTTCCAATCCGCTGCTGGTTTGGTCCGAAGTATTCTCTTTCACCAGTTCGCTTTTTCCACGCATGGTCTCCTTGCTGTACTCATACGTGTGATACAGGTTCGACAGGTTCACGCAGACACCCACCAGACCGGCCACAATCAGGACTACAGTGGCTTTGATAAACTGAGGCATCTTCTTTTCCCGCCATGCCATCACCCCGTAGGCAATCGCCATAAACAGCATGACAAACAAGAAGTAATAACTCATCTGCGGATGGTTGGCCATAATCTGGAGCGCGACAAACAAAGCGGTCACGATACCTCCCGCCAGCAGTTTCCCCCGATAAGCCAGTACCATACCGGCAATCGTGGGCGGGATATAAGCCAAAGCCACAAACTTCCAGATATGTCCGGCGGCAATGATGATGAAGAAATAAGACGAGAAGGCCCAGAGAATGGCCCCCAGTGCCGACATCCACACCTTGAAATCAAAAGCCCGCAACAGGATATAAAAGCCCAGCAGCATTACAAACACATACCACACGTAGGTCGGCAAAAACAGGTGATATACCTTCTGCAACCAGCTCAACGTATCGGTTGAATCGTAACTCGGCGACATCTGATAGGTAGGCATACCGCCAAAGATAGAATTGGTCCACCGGGTCCGCTCACCTGTCTTCTCCAAGTATTCACTCATCTCACGTCCCGAACCGATACCGGCCACGGCATCGTGCTGTGCCAGAATGCGTCCTTCGGTCACTGCCGGAAAGAAATAAGCAAACGAAATGATAGCAAAAAGAACGATGACTACCACGTCGGGCAGTAGTTTCTTGAACAAGTTCATATTATTCATAATTAATGTTTTCGGCAGGCAAAGATAACATAATACTGCCTGAAAAGTCGTAAATTTGCCCCTGAAAATCTTTTTTAACGCATGAAAATAGGAATCATTACCGCCATGGCTTCCGAACAGAAGCAACTGGCCAACCAACTCGAGAACAAGACTGAACGTAAAGAGGGCCCCTTCACCTACATCGAAGGCTCCATCAAGCACAATACCATCATTCTGATGCAATGCGGCATCGGGAAAGTCAATGCTGCCGCAGGTACCGTGGAACTCATCCGCACCTTCCAGCCCGACTGCATCATCAGCACCGGAGTGGCAGGAGGAATCGACAGCTGCCTGAAAATAATGGATGTGGTAGTCAGCCAGCAAATCGTGTACCACGACGTATGGTGCGGCGAAGGCAATGCCTACGGACAGATACAAGGTCTCCCGACGTTCTTCCAAGGCAACGAAACGCTCTATCAGTGTGCGCTCTCACTGGATACGGAAACAGCCATTCACGGAGGCCTCATCTGCACGGGCGACAAGTTCATCACCGACCGCAGCGAACTGGACGAAATCAAGCGTAACTTCCCCGAAGGGCTGGCTGTCGATATGGAATCAGCTTCCATCGCTCAGGTATGCTATCTCTATCAGGTGCCTTTCATCAGCTTCCGCATCATCAGTGACACTCCGGGAGCCGATAAACATTTTGAACAGTACCTGAACTTCTGGGGAGAAATGGCCGACCGCTCCTTCCATGTGACCGAGACTTTCTTGAAAGCATTACCCAACAAACTATAACGAATCATGAAAAAGATACCAAGCTTTACCGTAGACCATATTCATCTGAAACGTGGTATTTTCGTATCCCGTAAAGATGAAGTCGGAAATGAAATGGTCACCACTTTCGACATCCGCATGAAAGAGCCGAACCGCGAACCGGCGTTAGGCCCTGCTGCCATCCATACCATCGAACACCTGGCTGCCACTTTCCTGCGCAACCATCCGGTATGGGCCGATAAAATCATCTATTGGGGTCCGATGGGCTGCCTCACCGGAAACTACCTGGTAGTGAAAGGTGACTTGCAATCCAAAGACATTGCGCCGCTGATGACCGAAACCTTCCGCTTCATTGCCGACTATGAAGGCGAAGTGCCGGGCGCCACTCCCAAAGATTGCGGCAACTATCTTATGATGAACTTGCCCATGGCGAAATGGGAAGCTGCCAAGTTCCTGCACGAAGTGCTGGAACAACTGACCGAAGAGAACCTGAACTATCCGGCTTCCCTGTAAAATCATATTCCCTGCCCCAAAAGCCACGCACAGAGCATCTCCTGAGGGCAGGTCCAGAAAACAAAAAGCCCGGCCAGGCGCCTTTCAGACAGCCTGCCGGTGCTCTGCCAGTACTTCCTAAGCAGTACCGTAGTACTGCCTAAGGAGGATTATTCAGCCTCCAATACCACTTCCGTTCCTTTCAAAAGCGGAGAAGTCAGTTTGACCCGAATCTCTCCTTTCTGTCCTGTAGTTTGGATATAAGCCAGCAAACGCCCGTGATAAGCCCGATGACGGTTATCCGTATAATCACTCATATCACTGTTATCTGAGCCTTCCAATCCTAAAAGACGGGCGGGACCCTCAATTTCACAAGTCACTTCGTTGTCTCCCAATTTCACCACAGTGCCCTGCTCATCGACCACTTCAATCGTAACATGAGCCGTAGCTTTCTCCGGTGACAACACGTCCTTATCTACCGTAGCCCGCAGCGCGTATGGACGTCCCGAAGTCTTTATGGTATAGGTAGAAAGCACCTTTCCGCTTTCATCACAACCTTCGGCACGAAGTTCTCCATCCTGATAAGGAATGTCCCAGTAGATGATTCCGCTCTTGTCATCGTAAGGCTTCATCGGTCCGACTTCCTTTCCGTCGAGCAACAGACGTGCCTGTGGTGCGTTGGTATAACATACCACCCGAATCAGCTGGCCCGGAGCATAGTTCCAGCTGTCCCAGGCATCCATGGAAAGCCAACTGTGTCCCGGTCTCACCGGATAAGTACCGATGTATGTCATCGGTTTATCGCTCCACAACGAAGCCCGGAAATAACCACGCGGCTTCGCAAAACTGCCGAAGTCCAGCAAACCTGTATACAATCCACGGGACGGCCATCTTCCGGCCTCACCCAGATAATCAGTACCCGTCCAAAGGAACTGTCCGAAAATGAAATCATTGTCACGAACGGCATGCCAAGCCTCAATGCCTACTCCTGTTTCACTTCCGTAAATGATACGCTTCGGGTAAGTTTTGTGGTCTTCTGCATAACGGTCTTCCGTATAATTATATCCTACCACGTCTACCGCTTCCGGATAAGCCGTCTGGTTGGACATGATCACACCGGCCAATGCTCCCGTAACCGGGCGTGAAGTATCTACGGCTCGCACACAAGCCGCCAGTTTCTGGGCAATCACCCCAATCCGCATGGCGTCGGGCGCGTCGGGCTTGTAACCTCCGAACATCGGCTGGTTAATCTTTGCTCCATCCAATATCGGATGAGAATAAGGGTCATTCGGATAATCTACCTCATTACCGATGCTCCACAAGAACACAGAAGGATGGTTCCTGTCACGGCGTACCATATCGGTCACATCCTGCTCTATCCATTCTTCAAAGAAGTCGAAAGAGCCTTCGTAACTGGGTTCTCCCACATTCCATCCTTTTATCCATTTGCGCTTTGGAAATTCCCATTCATCGGAAGCCTCATCCATAACCAAAAAGCCCAGACGGTCACATAAATCATACAGCACTGGAGCCTGCGGATTGTGGCTCATACGAATGGCATTCGCCCCGATTGCTTTCAAGTTCTTCAAACGTCTTTCCCAAACCTCCGGCGGTACGACTGCACCCAGCACTCCGGCATCATGATGCAGACACACCCCTTTCACCTTCATCCACTGTCCGTTCAATGCGAATCCCTTGTTGGCATCAAACTGAAGTGTACGCAAGCCTACAGAACTAACAGCCCCATCCATCCGCTTTCCATCGCAATACAGTTCAGCCTTCAATGTATAAAGATAAGGATCATTCAAGTTCCAACGGTGCGGCTTCTTCACCTTCAACGAAAGGGTTTGTTTGGAAAGTCCCGTTTCATGACCAGCCACACTTTTCTGGCTCTCTGCTACGAGCTTTCCATCCGCATCATACAAGGCAGCTTTCACCTCGAGTTTTCCCTCAGCCTTTACGTGCTTTTCTACTTCCAGTTCTACTGAAACGACAGCCTGCTTGTCGGTAATCGAAGTTGCATGCCAGCCTAATCCCCATTGTGCCAAATGAATCTCCGGTGCCGCTACCATCCATACATCCCGGTAAATACCCGAACCCGTATACCAGCGAGAATCTGCATACCGACTATGGTCTACACGCACGGCCAGCACATTGTCGCCTTCTTTCAAATACGGAGTCATATCGTACATAAAAGAAATGTAACCGTTGGGACGCTTACCCAGGAGATGTCCGTTCAAATACACCTCACTCCGGTTATACACACCTTCAAAATAGATATAATGACGTGCGGCCTCATCAGTCAGCTGAAAATGTTTCCGGTACCAGCCTATTCCTCCCGGCAGATAACCCGTACAACTTGCCAGAGAAGGTGAAAGCTGTCCTTCGATAGACCAATCGTGTGGCAAGTCCAGCTTCCGCCATTTACTGTCATCATACGAAACAGATGCACTCAGGCTATCATCCGAAAGGCTAAACAACCAGCCATCGTTAAACTTTTTTGCCTCTCCAAAAGCAACTTGGGCAGTTAAGGAAGCACATGTAAACAAACAAAACAAACAAAATAGTAACAATTTATTGTTCATAAACTTTCCACATTAGAGATTCAATATAATAATCATAAAAGGCTGACCCCTTAAAAGGAGCCAGCCTTTTATTCTTTATCCAACAAGACCCAATTTATTCAATCTTGGTAGACTGAGTATAGCAGTACTCAGAAGCCTGTCCCGATTTAACACCTACACGTGCGAAGAAATAATCTTCAGAAGCCAGACTTTCCGGAATGTCAATATCAGCTGTAATCACTTGATCCAGTTGAATATCCTTTCCGAGGCTCACATTTGCACGGTTTGTATTATTATCTGTAATCAGCGTTTCACCCAAGTAAATACGTACATCTTCCAATGTAGCACTTGAAGATACTTTCTTTACCGTAAATTTCGCCGTCACTTTTGAACCATTCTTGGTGAATGAAGCATCCTTGATGATAAAATAGGGAGTCACAGGAATATCCTGTACAGTATTTCCATGGACTTCTACCAAAATCGTATCATTGTTAGGACGTTCCCAAGGAGCATTACCCATACGTACCAACTTATACTCTCCGTCGAAAAGCACTGCAGAGTAAGTACCATCCTGATTAATATACACAGGAATAGAGTTATGAAGAGCATATCCATCCTGATAAAGCGCAAACTCAGCACCTCCCGCACGTACGCAAATCGGTTCACCCTCATAGACGACTTTACCCGTCAACATAGACTGAGGCTCATCGAAATTATCATATCTACAACTGCTTATAGCCAATAAACAGCACAACAAAGTAAAAAATGATGTTATCTTTTTCATATTCCTTTTTATTGAAGCGGGTTCTTTACAATTAATGGGTTATTATTAATTACGTCATCCGCAATAGATGAATAGTAATTTGACATTCTGAACATACGGGCCAAGATGAAACGGCTGGAACGATGTTTTACAAAGATATACTTATCTTGATCATTCGTGCCTGGTTTTGCTACTGCAATTCGATAAGGATACAAACCATATACTACCGCAGTACTGTTTTCATCTTCTTCTCCATTCCAAATCTTATCCGCAATTCTCCAACGTTTCAAATCAAAATAACGCTGGTCTTCAAAGGCCATTTCCACACGACGTTCATTCTGAATCTTTTCCAATGTCAGACTTGTCAGACTGTTTGCCGGGAATCCTGCACGTTCACGCAGCTTATTGATATAATACAAAGCACCTGGATCCTGATCATCCAATTCAAATGAGGCTTCAGCTGCATTCAAATAGATTTCACCCAAACGGAACCAAGGCCACCAGTTCTCTTCGTAGTTTCTCAATGTAAAGCCCACTTCTTCGCTTATATATTTACGAATATAGAAACCCGTGTTACTTACATTCTGAGCACCATCCTGAGGACCATCCTGACCAACATAAGTCTTACCGTCGGTATAAGTGCTACCCAATGTCGGATCACTCAACAAATCGTAATTATTTTTCTCTGCATTCCAAACAGCTACACCAGCCTGAATGTCTACGTCAGAACTTCTGAATTGTGTGCCCGGATAAATGATGGTACCATACAAACGCGGATCCTTGTTGGCAAACAAGTCGGCCGGATTATCAAACACAATGTAATTGTTGTTTTCATCCATGTATTTCAGCTTTCCTGAAGTACCATCCAGATAATCATAAGCCTCAACCAATCCCAATGACGGAGCGATACAAGAAGAATTATCATTATCCTCTTTCAGATGCTGGATGACATTATCATAACCAAAGCTGTGTATCTTAGTCGGGTTCTTATAATCTTTCGCCCAGATAATTTCCGGATTCTTTTCCTTATCCATGAACAACTGATAGAAGTTCACGCCCTTGTTTGAGTTCTTGTTGTATAAGTCATATCCACCTTGCGTGATAATCTCCTTAGAGGCAGCCAAAGACTTCTGATAATAACCAGTAGCCATGCTAGCCGGGATACCTACTTCTCCTCCGTCTGTTACCAGTGTCGGAGTATACAACGCATTGTATTTGGCAATAGAACCGGCATACAACATGGCACGGCTTTCAAGAGCCAATGCAGTGTAATAATTTGCTCTTGTCTGGCTTCCGTTATTGGCTTTCAGGTCATTCTTCACATCTTCACATTCGCTATATACGAAATCATAAATCTCATGTTCCTTCGCACGCGGATGCTGCAAATAAGAAGGATCTCCACTAAAATCATACTCCAAGGTAGTAGTAATCAATGGTACACCTCCCATTCGTCTAACCATATCAAAATAGATATACGCACGAATGAATCTGAATTCAGCCTTGAACAAAGTCTTTTCTTCTGTAGTCAGATTTGTTCCATAAGTTTCCAGATTTTCAAGAGACATGTTGATATCACGAATCAATCCGTAATCCCACAGACGACCGTAATCATTTCCATACTGGAAATTATTCTTTCCATTCTGGTCCAATGCTCCACTCCACATTGCATCATCAATTTCACACATACCACCGGTATTGAAATCACCATGCAAACTTGTAATACGGTTATAAAGATTGGCCAACTGAGATTTCACCATATTGGGATCGTTCCATACCTGTTCATTGGTCAGAATGGTCTTTGGATCCCTTTCGAACCAGCTGTCACCGCAACCAGACAATACAGATGCGAGCGCTGTTCCAATTACAAATATTTTTATAGAATTACTTTTCATCTTTACGAATCATTTTTAGAATGTGACATTAAATCCAACAAGGAAGGTACGCTGCTGCGGATATACTACGGCTGCTGCTGCAGTAATTTCCGGGTCAATACCAAACTGATGAACATTATCAAATGAACACAAGTTAGACACACTACCGTAAACACGTACTTTCTGTGCATGAAGTGGTTTTAACATCCACATCGGCAAGCTATATCCGATTTCCAAATTCGAGATACGCAGATAGTGTACATTGTGCAACCAAAAATCACTATTCTTATTATTGTAAGCAAATTCACCGTTACGAATAGCAGGGTAGCGTCCTGAAATCCATTCACTTTCCGGATCATAAAGATCGGCACGATGCCAGCGGTCTTCCAACAGATAAGCTGGAGAGTTACCACCATTGTGGTACGCATTGGCCAACTCATAGTTCTGTCTCCATCCTTGCATTGCACCACCAGAGAAGTCAATATTCAAATCGATACCTCTCCATTCCAGTCCGATATTACCACCGAAAGAAAGAATCGGTGCCCAGTTCTCAGGGAAACCAATCGGACGTTCATCCATGCTATTAATCACTCCATCATTATTGACATCCTTATAAATAAGGTCACCTGGCAGCAACGTTGTATTTCCCTGTCCATCCAAGTTTACAGGATAATTCTTGATTTCTTCTTCAGACTGGAACTGTCCGATAACCTGATATCCCCAATAGATGCCACCCCAACGATCTTCAGCTGAGTTACGGTATTCATCCCATGAGTTACTGAAACGAGGCTTGTAGGTTTCAATGCTTCTGTAACGAGAGAAAGTGATATTACCACTTACCCGATAGTTGAATTCACCGATATGGTCTGTCCATGTAGCCATGGCTTCTGCACCGATGTATGCTTGCTTGTTCAAGTTTTCATTCGGCAATGAATATCCGACTTCACTCGGCAGCAACACGTCATAACGTGCAGCCGGCACACCTGTAATATCCTTACGGAAGGCATCTGCACTTACAGTCAAACGATTGCCAAACATTGACAAATCAAAACCAATGTTCTTAGTCGTATTCTTAGTCCATGACAGGTTTGTCACTGGGAGACCTCTCTGATTCAATCCAGTCACATACTCCCCATCCAATACGGCACTTCCCTGATTCCAGTTATAACCGCTCAAATAACCAAACATAGAAACTCCACTTTCTGTACCTGTCTGACCGATAGAAGCACGAATCTTCAAATCATCTACCACTGATTTCAACGGAGCAAAGAATTTCTCTTCAGAGATTCTCCAACCTAAAGACAAGCCCGGGAAGAAACCCCAACGTTTACTAGGTGCATACAGATAAGAACCATCATAACGAGCCAGCAACTCAACCAAGTACTTGTGTGCGTAATCATAGTTTACACGGGCCAACCAACCTGCACGAGCTTCATAGCTCCATTCATCACCAAAACTGTTGATTTCATCCATCTGCAGCAACGGCAAATAGTCTGTAGAAGGTTCTGTTCCGTAAGTTTTCTTACTCCAGTCATAATCTGAAGCTTCATAACCCAACACAGCAGAAATGTTATGTTCCTTAATCTGCTTGTTGTAGTTCAACTGCAACTGCATGTAACGAGTCGGTACGCTACGGTCAATTTGCAATCTCCAACGACCTACCGCATTCGTTCCATTATAAGTATCTGATGCTTCATCATAAGTGTAAATCTGGTATGCATACTGATAACCATCAAAACGGCTGTTAGTATAACCATAAGAGAAAGTTGCCTTTGCTGTCAATCCGAAACCAAAATCATACTGTGCGTATGCGTTGATATTTGCATAGCGGGTCATACTATCTTTATAACCTGCAATGTCACGTCTGAAAGCAGCCGGGTTATATCCGTTACGGTAAGAGTCAATATTTCTAATGTAATTAGGATTGCCATTTGCGTATGGACTATCGATAGGACGCATTCTGAAGATAGCCAAGATAGAAGAATAATAGCCATCACCACCCGGCAAACCTACATCGTTTGTTTTCTCATATCTTCCACTTACCTGCGCACCAATCGTAAAGCGGTTGGTAATTTTAGTATCCAAGTTCAACTGGAAGTTTGTACGCTGATAGTTAAAGTCAGGCATCATAGCTTCCTGATTAGTATGTGCAATTGACAGGTAGTAGTTCGTTCTTTCAGAACCACCGGTTACACTGGCATTGATATGATATTGCGGTACATTTTTTCTCATGATCATATCATAATAGTCATAGCTCTTATAACCTTTTTCTGTACCTGCAGCCCATTTTGCCAATTCTTCTTTCGTATACACAGAGTTTGGATCTTCTCCTCTGTTCTGTGCAGCTTCAGCCAAACCTCTTGTGTATTGTTCCGCATTTGCTAACTCAGGGAAACGTGTCAGATTCTGCCAGCCATAATATCCATTTACATTAATGCTGACTTTCTCGTTCTTTTTACCTTTTTTTGTGGTAACCAACACAACACCGTTTGAAGCTCGCAAACCGTAAATAGCTGCTGACGCATCCTTCAATACCGTAATACTTTCGATATCTTCAATATTCAACGCATTGAACACATCGTTTCCGGATACTTCAGAGTTTACCAACCAGTCATTGCTTGTATTACCTCCGTACGGAATACCATCAATAACGAACAACGGAGTACCCATGTTACGTATTTCCAAGTTAATACCTTTACCTGGTCGAGCATCCTTTGCACGAGTTGAGATACCTGCAATCTTACCGGTAAGTGCACCAGCCGTAGTGGTAGAAACTGAACGGGTCAACGATTCAGACTTCACATCACTAATCGCCCCAGTCAAGCTTTTTCGGTTTTGTGTACCGTAACCTACTACAACTACCTCATCCAACGTTTCAGTATCTTCTTGTAGTACCACATTAATGGGTGCTGTTCCATTCATCTTGGCTTCTACTGACTTATAGCCGATAAATGAAACCACGAGAGTACCATCGGTGGATCCCACCTCAAGTGTGAAATTACCGTCAATGTCTGTGATGGTTCCTGTAGTTGTGCCTTTCACAGTAACATTGGCTCCAATAATAGGTTCTCCTGTAGCATCTGCTACATGACCTTTAATTTGATTTTGTGCAAATGCTACAACAGACATCAGTAGCATTATGCAAGTCGTTAAGAATTTTAAATTCCTCATAGATTATTAGAGTTAATGAATGTGAACGCAAAAATATATAAAGAAATACACACACAGATAAATAAATCATGCAATAATAAACCGCAAATATTGCATTGCATGATTTATATCATTAAAAAACGAGATTCCCAACTAACTTCATATATCTTCTAAGGAAAAAGTTCATATTCAAATTCACACAAAGAAATTCAAATAAAATCTTCATTTTAAACAATCTTTCATACACTTCTAAACTTCAAGCCCAACGATTCATTGTATTGATGCAACAACACCAATGGAGGTTTACAGATTGATTTAAAGATAAGCAAGCTTCCACCGAAGCTACAAAGTAAATCTACCATAAAACAATTATATATCAATCATTATTTAATTTATAAGGCTGCTTATTCAATTAATATTCGTACTTTTGAAGTCACGCAAATAAAAAGGCCATGAAATATCAGCTAATCTTATTCTGTTTATTACTATCTCTTTCAGCAGTCCATTCACAACCCTATACCATCAAAAAACTGGGGCCAGAAAAAGGGCTGTCGAACAGTTATATTATCGATATAACCGAAGATAAAAACGGATACTTGTGGTTTGCTACAGAGGAAGGACTCAACAAATTAGAAGGCAACCATTTTACTGCTTTCTACAAAAGTAACAAGCACAAAGCTTTGAATCTGACAGGAAATGAACTAAACAGCCTGTTGGATGATCCTAACGAACCCATCTTATGGATTGCTACCCAACGGGCAGGACTTATTGCATTCAACTACCAGACCAACACACAACAAATCTACCAACATCACCCGAATAATCCGTCAAGCATAGCTACCAATGACGTGACCGGCATTCATCCTTCTCCTGACGGAAACTTATGGATTACCACATACTGGCGGGGAGTAGATTATTTAAATAAAGAAACAGGTAAATTCACCCACTATAATCAATCAACCGTTCCAGAACTTCCCAGCAACACGGTATGGACCTTAATGGACGACCAAAGAGGAAATCTGTACATTGGACATCACGAGAATGGAATGAGCATCCTGTCGTTAAAGACGAAAAAAGTCAAAAACTTCACCTACGACCGCTCAAACGAAAAAACTCTGCCAAGCAACAACGTACAATGTATATTCAAAGACAATACAGGAAATATCTGGGTAGGTACCGGTAAAGGACTTGCTCTGTTCAACCCCGAAACTGAAGAATTTATCCGCTTGGGCGATAAAGGTACCCCACTCTCCCATCTCATTTATGACATACAACAATTCAATGAACATCAGTTATGGGTAGCTACTGAATTCGGAGGTATCTCTATTATAGATCTCTCCAGGAGCCTGTTTAACACGACAGAAAAGATTCACCTCATACAAGCAGGCGACAATGAATACAGTCTCAACAATGCTACGGTGCGATGCCTATTTCAGGATTCCCATCAGAATATCTGGGCAGGTACCTGGGGAGGAGGAGTCAACTTCCTCAGCTCCAATACCGCCTTATTCAAGTCGTTCAGTTACTCGTCGAGCTCACCCGGCAGTAATTTAAATGCCCACATTGCCAGCGCAGTCTGCATCGACTTGCAAGGTAACCTATGGGTAGGAACAGACGGCGGAGGAATCAATGTCCTGAAAAACGGGCAACGCACCGCTACCTACACCGAAGCAAACAGTGCCCTTAGCGGAAACTCCATCCAAACGGCCCTGTGTGACCGGAAAGGTAACCTGTGGTTCGGCATCTTCAATGGAGGAATCATGTACTACAACATATATTCCAAGACCTTCAAGCAAGTCTTTCCGAAAGAAGAGAGCAATCACGATGTCCGCTCGCTTTTTGAAGATAAAGAAGGAATTATCTGGGTGGGAACCAGTGAGGGAGTCTTTCAAGTCGACAGAGATTCCCAGAAAATCCTGCGCCATTTCAACACGCCCGACAACCTGATTCGTACGGTCATCAAAGACCAAAAAGGCCAAATATGGATAGGGAGTTTCGGAAGAGGAATTTTCCTCTATTCGGCCGATCAAAAGCATTTAAAAGACTTCAATACTTACCTCGATTTTCCTTCCAATACCATCAACCAGATTTTTGAAGATTCCCAAGGGAGAATATGGGCTGCCACCGGGGAGGGACTGGTACAGTTTGAGAACAAGTCGCCCTGGACATATAAGGTCTACCAGCGAAACGAAGGACTTGTAAACACCTTTATTTGGGCTATTACAGAAGATGAGGAACACAATATCTGGTTCAGTACCAATCAAGGAATCAGCTGTTTGTCCAAAGACCGGAAGCACATCTATAATTACGATTATAGAGACAATATTCCCATGGCCAGCTTTACAGGAAGAAGTGTTTGCAGGGACACAAACAACACCCTTTATTTCGGTTCTACCGACGGACTTTGTTATTTTACCCCCAGCCAAATATTGGAAAAGAAACAATGTCCCAAAGCCATTATCGGGAAAATAACAGTCTTTGAACCCATGACATCCGACAACAGCAATGAATTTGAATATTCACTCTTCAACAAAAAGGAAATCAAACTAAAGTACATACAAAATAATTTCAGCATTACATTCAACATACAAGATTATTCTCTAAATGAAAGAGTGGAATATGCCTACATGTTAAAGGGACTGGAAAACTCATGGTACACCGTAAAAGATCCCAACAATGTAACTTTCCGTAACCTGCCACCGGGGAGATATGAATTCCAGGTCAAGACCCGCATCCGGAACCAGGAATGGTCTGACGAAATTTCACAGATTGATATCGTCATCGCTCCCCCAATCTGGCTGTCCTGGTGGGCAAAACTTCTATATATACTCACTGGACTTACACTTTTCTTCTGCGGCATCTGGGCCTATAAACGCAAACTAAATCTGGAATACCTGTACGAGTCAGAAAAGAAAAGCCATGAACAAGAACAGGAACTAAACGATGAACGACTCAGATTCTTTACAAATATCACACATGAACTGCGTACACCGCTGACACTGATTCTAGGTCCTTTGGAGGATATGGTAAAGAGTGATAGCCTATCAGCTAAAGACCACCACCGGATTTCGGTCATCCACCAAAGTGCCGTCCGCTTGCTAAATCTGATTAACCCAATACTGGATTTCCGGAAAACAGAAACCCAAAACAAGAAACTGTGTGTCACAAAAGGGAATCTGACCAGCGCAGTCTATGAAACCGGGCTGAAATACAAGGAATTGAACAACAATCCTAACGTACAGATATTAATAGAGGTGGAGGAAGAAAACATGATTTTGTTTTTCGATAAGGAGGTCATCATGATGATTCTAGACAACCTTATTTCCAATGCCCTGAAATATACTGAAAAGGGATATGTACGTGTTCGGGCTGAATGGGTCACGGAAAACGGCATACGATATGCACAACTTTCCGTAGAAGACACCGGCTATGGCATCGGGAAGGAGGCACTCAACCATATCTTCGAACGCTACTATCAGGAAAGCGGGGAACATCAGGCTTCGGGAACAGGCATTGGACTGGCCCTGGTAAAGAACTTGGTCGCCCTGCATGAAGGGGGTATCCAAGTGAAAAGCCTCCCTGATATCGGTACGACCTTCTATCTGCGTTTACAAGCCAACAACACTTACCCCAATGCCTTACATGGAGAGGATGTGCAAACTGACATACAGGAAGTGAAAGAAGAAAATATCGAGAAACTGGAAATGTCAGACAACGTGAAAGATTCACACCCCATCGTACTGGTGGTGGAAGACAATGCCGACATCCGCGACTATATTGTCGATGCTTTTACGGACTTATATGAAGTGAAAACGGCCTCTAATGGAAAAGAAGGATTAAAAATAGCTACCGAATGTGCCCCCGACATCGTCGTCAGTGACATCATGATGCCTGTGATGAACGGTATTGTGATGTGCCAGAAGCTGAAAACGGATATTCGTACCAGCCATATCCCTATCATCCTCCTCACGGCAAAAGACAGCATCACCGACAAGGAAGAAGGGTATCAGGCCGGGGCCGATTCCTACCTCACCAAACCTTTCAGCGCCAGCCTGTTGCAGAGCCGAATCAGCAACCTGCTGGCACAGCGACGATTGCTGTCCGAACGTTTCGCTATCCGACCAGAGAAGCCACAAAGACAAAGCATGGAAGAAAAGAGAGCTATCATCACGGAGTCAATGAACAAACTGGACAAAGAATTCCTTGACAAGATTACCCATATCATTACGGAAAGCCTCTCCGCAGCAGAAAACGTGGATATTACTGTATTGTCCAACGCATTATGTATGAGTAGTTCCACGCTTTACCGAAAGGTAAAAGCACTTACAGGAATGTCTACCAATGAATATATTCGGAAAATCAAGATGCAACTGGCTGAGAAATACCTGCTGGAAGGTAAATATACCATCTCCGAAATCGCCTTCAAGGTGGGAATCAACAGCAATGTGTATTTCCGTCAGTGTTTTAAAGAAGAATTCGGCATGTCGGCTTCGGAATATCTGAAGCAGTTGACAGGAGCTTCTATCGAGGATACGACAAACGAGAAAGAAGGTTGAAATCCATTTCTCACATCCGATAAAAAACGTCCTTACGTTGATTTGAAAGAGGCTGTCTCAAATTGAAATATAATTTTACTTTAAATGCACTTGCGTTTGAAGGCAAACGTCCTTGCGTTTAAGGACAAACACAAAGGCGTCTTCCAGCACGAAAGAACGCATAAAAAAACGGCTGTCTTCACGCGGAAAACAGCCGTTCTTCAAACATTATATCAGATTCTTATTATGCTTCTTCTACTTCACCTACTTGTTTCGGCATCTTGTGTCCCATAGTCAGGTAAGCTACCGGGGCAGCCACGAACAAAGAAGACAATGTACCGATTACCACACCCAGAATCATGGCGAATGCAAAGCTACGGATACTGTCACCACCCAGGATGAAGATACTCAGCAACACAATCAAGGTACTCAAAGAAGTGTTGATGGTACGGCTCAAAGTGGTGTTCAGCGAATCGTTGAACAATTGCGTACGGTCACGTTTCGGATACAAGCCGATGAACTCACGCACACGGTCGAAGATAACCACCTTATCATTGATAGAATAACCGATTGCAGTCAGGATGGCTCCGATGAATGTCTGGTCTATTTCCAGAGAGAACGGCATCCATCCGTGACACAAGGAGTATGCTCCGATAATCAGCACAGTATCTACCGTCAATGCAACCGTAGCACCAATACTGAAGGCAATGTTGTTGAAACGAACCAAGATATACAGACCAATGGCAATCAAGGCCAGTGCCACTGACCATACAGCTGAAGTCTTAATATCATCGGCGATGCTAGGACCTACCTTCTGAGAACTGATGATAGAACCTCCGGCACGGTTATCACGGTCGATGAAGATTTCGAGCGTAGTACCCTTGCCCAGCAAGTTACCTTCTTTCAATGCATTGTAAAGGAACTCTTCGATTTCGGCATCGATTGTCGGAGAATCTTCGTTGATGCGGTAGTTGGTCGTCACACGGATAGTCTTTCCATCTGTACCCAAGGCAATGGCCTGTACGTTGGCATCTCCCACTTTCGGCTGCAGCAGGTCACGTACGGTTTCCGGCTGTACCACCTGTTCAAACTGAACCACGAAGTTACGTCCACCGGTGAAGTCGATACTCTGTGCCAGTCCGCGTACAAAGAAAGAAACGATACATACTACAATGATAATCGCCCAAATCGTAAACGAACGTTTGGTGATACCCATGAAGTTATAGTGTACATTCTGCATCAGGTTCTTTGAAACGCCTGTAGTGAATGTCAGGTTCAACCATTTGTCCTTATTCATAAAGTGTTCGTAAACCAGACGAGTCAAGAACACGGCTGAGAAGAACGAACAGAGGATACCGATAATCAAGGTAGTGGCAAAACCACGAATCGGACCGGTACCGAAGTTGAACAGGATAACACCTGTGATGATAGAAGTCAAGTTAGAGTCGAAGATGGCAGAGAACGCGTTCTTGTAACCTTCGGCCAAAGCCTGCTTGGTTCCCTTGCCTGCACGAAGCTCTTCTTTCGTACGTTCATAAATCAATACGTTCGCATCCACGGCCATACCCAGTGACAACACCATACCGGCGATACCAGACATCGTCAAGGCAGCCTGGAAAGAGGAAAGGATACCCAGTGTGAAGAAGAAGTTGATGAACAACGCACCGTTGGCCACCATACCCGGAATGAATCCGTACATCACACACATGTAAGCCATCAAGACAATCAAAGCCACGATGAAGGATACGATACCCTGGTTGATAGATTCCTGTCCCAAAGACGGACCTACGATGTCTTCCTGTACGATACGAGCCGGAGCCGGCATCTTACCGGATTTCAACACGTTGGCCAAGTCTTTTGTGACTTCCGGAGTAAAGTTACCCGTAATCTGTGAATTACCACCGGTAATTTCAGAGTTTACACGCGGTGCACTGTATACATATCCATCCAATACGATGGCGATTTCCTTACCGATGTTCTTCTTTGTCAGGGCAGCCCAACGACGAGAACCTTCTGTGTTCATTGACATGCTGACGCACGGCTTGTTGAACTGGTCATATTCGTCTTTGGCGTCTGTTACTACATCACCTTCCAACGGCGCACGTCCGTTACGTTCAGTCGACTTGATGGCATACAATTCGAAGATACGTCCGGTCTTGTCCATATCGGAAGCTTTCACACCCCACATCAGTTTCAGGTCGCGCGGCATCACTTCCTTCACGGCCTTCATGTTCAGAATGCGGTTCACATCCGCTGTATCTTTATAATCGGCATAACCTACGATACAACCTACTCCGCTCTGGTTCAGCTGCAGTACAGACAACAACGGATGTTCTTTCTTCATCTGTTCCATATCTGCACTGGAAGCAGCCGGTGTCTCTCCCTTCAGGGCAGCCGTCAAGCTGTCTTTGGCAGAAACGGCAGAAGCCTGAGCCACTGCAGTCGTATCGGCTTCAGCCTGTACAGAATCAGCAGGAGCCTCGTTGTTCAGCAAGCCACGGGCACGGTTGTCGGCAGAAGCCAATACCGGCACGATATCTTTTGCTTCGAAAGTTTCCCAAAATTCCAGGTTGGCAGAACCCTGCAAGAGTTTTCTCACACGTTCCGGTTCCTTGATACCCGGCAGTTCCACCATGATACGGCCCATCTTTCCTTCCAGTGTCTGGATGTTCGGCTGAGCCACACCAAAACGGTCGATACGTGTACGCAAAACATTGTAAGAGTTGTCTACGGCAGCTTTTACTTCCTCGCGCAATACTTTCTCAACTTCTGCATCTGTACTACGGGTATTCACTTTGTCTTTCAACTGCTGGGTGGCAAAAAGTTCAGCAAGTTTGCCTTCCGGAGCCAGTTTCTTGTATTCTCTGATAAACAGGGTCACGAAATCTTCCTGACTGTTAATCTGCAATTTGGCAGCTTCAGCCACAGCCTTGTTAAAGGCTTCATCCGGTTTGTTGTCGGCCAACGCCTTCACTACGTCCGGTACGGAAACCTCCAGAATGACGTTCATACCACCTTTCAGGTCCAAACCCAACCCGATTTCCATCTCACGACATTGTTTCAGCGTGTAAATCCCCAACCACACCTTCTGATTCTGCATGGAATCCAGGTAATGTGCCGAACCCTTCGGGTCCTCAGCCGCCTTGTTCATCTGATAACGGGTAACGAATGAGAATGAAAGGTAAAAAGCACACGCAAGGGTCAGTAATACCGCAAAAACCTTTACAAATCCTTTGTTTTGCATGTTACTTTAATTTATTATATTTACTTTTAAAATTTGATACGTTTATTCAAGGTTGCAAATATAGTTTTTTTTCATTAGATATGCGGAAACCATTGTAAATATTTAAGCCATAGAGCCTAAAAAAGGAGCTATCGCTTGCAAAAATTAAGCAATAGCTCCTTCTTTTATTTATAAAGTACAGGATATTCCCTGTCTTTCAGACATTTTATTTCAATCCACGTGCCTCCAACAGCGGTTCAATGCTAGGCTCTGCCCCACGGAAAGTGACATACAGTTTCATCGGATCGTCGGAACCACCTTTTTCCAAGATGTTCTTGCGGAAGGAAGTGGCCGTAGCCTGGTCAAACAGTCCGTGTTCCTTGAACGCTTCAAACGCATCCGTATCCAGACGTTCTGCCCACAGATAGCAATAGTATCCGGCTGCATAACCACCCATGATATGATTGAAATAGGTAGAACGGTAACGAGGTGCGATTTGCGGAATCAGACCGATTTTATCCATCAGCTGCTTTTCAAACTGTAGTACGTCAAAGCCTTCCATGGTGGTCAGGCAGTGCATCTCCATATCCAGAATAGCGGCAGCCAGCAACTCGGTCGTCATGAATCCTTGGTTGAACAAGGCTTGGTTCTCAATCTTGGCAATCAAAGAATCCGGAATGGCCTCACGGGTCTTATAATGCTTGGCATACATCTTCAGCACCTCCGGAGCCACAGCCCAGTGTTCCATAATCTGCGAAGGAAGTTCCACAAAGTCACGTGCCACCGAAGTACCGGATACGCCTTTATACTTACACTGTGTCAGCAAACCGTGCAGGGCATGTCCGAATTCATGGAACATCGTACGAGCCTCATCAATGGTCAGCAATGACGGAATGTCACCGGCCGGTTTGGTAAAGCTGGCCACATTGTAAATCAACGGGCGGACACCTTCCTGTTCTTCACGGAAGTTGCTCATCCAAGCACCACTCCGCTTGCTGGCACGTGGCATATAGTCACTGTAGAACACACCTAGAAGCGAGCCGTCCGCATCCTTCACAATGTAAGTTTTCACGTCTTTATTGTACACCGAGATGGAGTCACATGGAGTGAGTGTGATGCCATACAGCTTGTTCACTACCATGCACAAACCATTGAACACATCTTCCTGACTGAAATAAGGCTTGATTTCATCTTCGTTCAGACTATATTTTTCCTGACGGAGTTTCTCGGCATAATACCACCAGTCCCATGCTTCCAGTTTCTCGCCTTTTCCTTCACGATCCATGATTTTCTGGAGCTCTGCAGCCTCAGCCTCGGCATTCTTGATGGAATATTTCCACAATCCATACAATAAATCCAACGCATTCTGAGGTGTCTTGGCCATGTTGTCGGACAACTGGTATTCCGCATAGTTACTGAATCCCATCAGCTGTGCCTTTTCCAGACGGAGTGCCAACACCTGTTTCAACACGTCCTTGTTGTCGTTGGCATTGCCCCGGTTGCCCAAACTGGTATAAGCCTGATAAATATTCTTTCTCAACTCACGGTTCTGTGCATACTGCAGCAACGGTGTACGGCTGGATTCCTGCAAAGTAAATACCCATTTTCCGTCCTTTCCGTGCGCTTTTGCTTCATGAGCCGCTCCTTCAATCACCGCTTCCGGCAGACCGGCCAAGTCTTCTTTCTTGTCTACCACCAGCAGATAATCGTTGTTATCAGCCAATACATGGTTGCCGAATTCAATGGTCAGCGTAGACAACTGTTTGTTGATTTCGCGCAGACGCTCCTGTTTCTGGGCATCCAATCCCGCACCCGAACGGATAAATTCCTTGTAATATTTATCCAGCAGATAATGCTGCTCAGTAGTCAGCGTGATTTTTCCGGCCTCCTCCTGCGCATGCACGGCAGCTACCCGCTTATACAAATCCTGATTCAGGAAAATATTGTCACTATGTTCAGACAACATTGGAGCGATTTTGCCCTCCAGTGCCATCAGTTCATCGTTTGTATCGGCTTCAGTCAAAGCAAAGAACACCCCACTCACCCGAGCCAGGATTTCCCCACTGTTATCCAATGCCACGATGGTATTCTCGAAAGTCGGTTCTTCCGGATTCTCCACAATGGCCTTGATTTCCTGATTCTGCTGCTCAATGCCTTTCAGAAAGGCCGGTTCATAATGCTCCACCTTAATCCGGTTGAAATCCGGCGTGCCATAAGGCGTTTCAAACTCAGTCAGAAACGGATTGTCCGTATCAGCTGCCTGCTGTCCGCAGGCACATACCATACAACTCATAGCGGCTGCAAAAATTAAATTCTTCATCATATTGTTTTTATCAGGTTATAATTTCTCTACCAGGCACCACAGTGGATAATGGTCGGAAGCCGAAATGGAATTATCTACCCTACATTTCAACACTCGGAAACCTTTGTTTACAAACATGTGGTCGATACGAAAATAGAGGAAGTTCCGATTATAAGAGAATCCTGGTCCCCACCCAGCCTCACGATACGCATCTGTCAATCCCCTGCCTATCGTATGATGTGCATACGAAATAGGAGAATCATTAAAGTCACCACACACCATCAGGTACTTTGATGACTGACGAGAGATTGCCTGTGCCACAGAGTCAGCCTGAGGTGCCCGAATCACCGCCGCATCGGCCAGTTTGCGCAAAAGGTATTTTCCATCAGCCTTTACATTCTGTTCTTCCGGCGATTTAAGAAGGCCTTCATATACCTCCTTGTCGTGTGCATCCAATTTATTCGATTCCAGATGATTGCACACTACAACTAGTGTATCACTTTCCATTTTCAAACGAAGTATAAAGCTACCATTCGTCACGCTCTTATAAACGACAGGTTCTACCGAAAGAATAGGGAATCGTGACAAACATCCCATTTTATTCCCATTCCCAACTTCCAGACTTCGCACATACGGATACATCGGAAATTCTTTTTTTATCTTTTCATTGTCCCAATGAAATTCCTGCAAACAAACCACATCGGCATCACTCTGCTGAATGTAGGTCTGTATCGGATGAGACTCATCTTCGGTATCCCCTTGCATTCCCATGACATTATAGGTCAAAAACTTCAACACCTCTCCCTTCGCCGTTTCTTCTGCACTCCGAAATGGCGTATATGTCAAGATTGCTCCACCCCCTGCCACCAAAAATATCAATGGAACCCAAACATATTTCCGACAATAAAAAAACCATATTGGAATAAATACCAAAACAGACAAGAGCAAAAAAGGGAAAAATAATCCCGCACACGAAAGAATTGGATGTGCAACGGGTGACATAGAAGGACTATATGCACAACACAAGAATCCTATTCCCACCCCGACATTGCCGAGTAAAAGTACTCCCTTAACAGTATGTCCCCAAATATTCATTTTTTACTGGCATCAAATAATCTCTTCTTTTCATCATCGGTCAGGCTATTGTATCCTGACTTCCGCAATTTATCCAAGATTCGGTCCACTTCTGCTTCACGTTGTCTCTTCTGGGCATTGTACTCGTAATCTGACTGACGCCCTCCATAATGTACTTTCATCTTGGGCTTTCTTTTTACCGGATGCGCCAGCCCCACTAACCAGTCACAAACCCCGTTTATCCATTTCGTAGCGTCATGCCCACTTTGTAGTCCGGCTGCAAACCACCATCCGGCCAATGCACCGCCCAAATGTGCAATATGTCCGCCTGCATTTCCTGAAGTCATGAATAGCAAATCAAGCACCACCATGAACAGTGCTACATATTTCAGACGAACCGTACCGATAAACAAGAACTGCACCGGATAATTCGGCTCGCGTACACCTACCGCTACCACAATGGAAAGTACCGAAGCCGATGCCCCCAACAGGTAAGACGAATACACGACATCCTGAAAATAAGGAAATACATTGTAGGCCAACATATAAAGCAATCCCCCGCAGATACCTCCCAAGAAATACAACCCACGCAGGTGCTTGGCTGAGAAAAACGCCAAAAACAAGCGGCCAAACCAAAAAAGCCACAGCATGTTGAACAAAATATGCAACACACCGGCATGCATAAACATATAAGTAATCAACGACCAAGGCTGACGGATAAACGCTTCCATCCAAGCCGGTAGTTCCAAAAAATGCATCCAAGGCGATGAAGGCACATTAAACAAGGTCAGAAAAATCTGCACCACCGTTACGACCAGAAACACAGCGACGTTGACATATACCAGTCGTACTGCAATGTCACCTTGCTGAAATTTCCGTTTCAAATCAGTAATAAATCCGTCCGTTGCCATTCTTCTTTCTCCAGTAAATTATCAGTATCAAGCCAAACAGCATACCGCCCAAATGTGCAAAATGAGCCACTCCGTCGTTGCCTCCCAATCCTAACACCAGTTCCAAAACGGCATATCCGATGACGAAAAACTTCGCCTTGATAGGCATTGGAATAGGAAATACAAACATCTGACTATTAGGAAACAGCATACCAAAAGCCAGCAATATACCATACACGGCCCCCGAAGCTCCCACCGTAGTCAATTGGTTCAGAAACACATCCATCGGAATCACTCCTATACCCGTATCTACGGAAGTATAATTCGACCATACCAGGGCATATTCCACGTAGTGCACCAGTTCCTGAATCAGACCGGCACCAATACCACAAACCATATAATAGGTCAGGAAACGTTTAGGCCCCCATACCTGTTCCAGCACCCGTCCGAACATCCATACCGCAAACATATTAAAGAAAATATGTGAGAAATTGGCATGCATGAACATATACGTAATAAGCTGTACCAAATTAAAATCGGAAGCCAGAAAAAAGTGAAGTCCGAGCAGATTCTCTATATCTACTCCGTATTTCCGGGCCACAAACATCCCAAGAAAACAGAGCACATTGATAATAAGCAGGTTTTTCGTTACAGTTGGAAGATTATTCATGTTGTTAAATCATTGATTCAGTTGCAAATGTACAATATAAAATCCGGTTTGAAGATATATGTATTCTTAAAATTCATTGAACGAACCGATGGAGTCGCGTAACACTAGCAAACTTTCTGGTCCCATATTAAACAATAAATCTATCACACTCAGGTTAGGCAAAAAACCGAGTTTTTGGTCAAATACTTGATAATAAGGTTTCGGCACAAACTCCTTGTCCGCCTCCCGAAAATCCCGTTTAGGATGAATCCGTTCCCGGAAATCATCCGCAGTCTCCGATTCCTCCACATAATCGTCGGTCGGTATCAGCCGGGGCTGCATATCAATTTGTTGGCACACCCACTCACACAAATCCAAGTTGAAATCGAACAAAAACACATACTTCTGCTCAAAGAACCGATGGAATTCATCCGCATAATAATCGAAGAACGGACTATGCTTGTAAGCTGCCACAAAAGCATTCCAATGTACGTGCCGCCAGTTGCCATGGTCGGAAATACGTATATCCTTCATCAAGCATTTCAGGTCATCCCCCTTTTCTGTCGGGATGGTCAATGCCAGCGGGCCGTCGGCCGATGCAATCACGCAGCGGTTCCGGTAGGTCTGCTTCATGTAGTGGTCATACCGCTCCACATACACCGAAGGATAAGCAAAAAGTTTAGTATAATATTCCACGGGAGCCAGATAGGCCGACCCTAAAATCACTTCATCTTTCATTTTCTTTCTTTTAGTCATTGCACCCGCTGTCCGAAACGTCCTTTCCGAGAGGAATACCAGATTAGCCAGGCCTTTCCCACCAGATGGTCTTCCGGCACCAGCCCGAACAAGCGGGAATCACAGATATTCACGGGGTCGTTCGAAGCCATCCAGTAGTAATCCTTACTGAACGTGTACGCCTCCACCGGCTTTCCTTTCACCCACAACGTGTCGTGACGTACTTCTGCCGGCTGGTGCTCATGCGCCACAATCGTATTGCACAGCAATGTCACATTCCACGGATACACCTTCACCGGTACTCCCTTTGCCGGAACCACATACGGATGCGCCTCCGTACGGTTCTTCTCGTCCAGTGGAACCAGTGGAATCCGCCCTTCCAGCTTTTGCGAAAGCAAATAATATTCATACTGGCTGAAACTCCGGATATACCCCCCGTCGGAAGTATATCCTACCAGCGTATTGCCTTTGATACCCAGTACCGACAGCACCGTCAGCATCAGGTCCTCCGTCGATACCGGATAGGCATACAGCGACTTGGCATCCGGGCTCAACACCTTTCCGCCTACATCATTCAAATCCGCGTCCAGCATCAGCGTATCGCCCGGCGTACCGATACAACGGCTGATAAACAGTTCACGCCACTCGATTCCTGTCTTCGGATTCTCAGGGTGCGGGTTGTTGAACAAGACGATATCCCCTTTCCTTGCACGGGAAGCCGCCAGCCGGTGATAGCCGAAGAGCGAACAGAAAGGCAGACGCAGCCCGTAACTCCACTTGCTGACCAGAATCCGTTCCCCCTGGTAAAGCGAATTCTCCATGCCGGAGGAAGGAATCACACAAGTCGTCACAAGCAGTGTCCGCACCAGCCAGACGGTCAGCACCGCCACGCCAGCTGCCTTCAACCATCCCCACCCGGACTTTCCTTTGTTCATACACTCATTTAATGGAATCTACAAACTTGAACAGGCGACTCCAGCGAACCTTTCCGTCAAACCATCCGCGGTCCTGATCCAGTGACAGCCAGATGAAAATCGGCTTACCCACGATATGGTCTTCCGGCACAAAACCCCAGAAACGGGAGTCGGCCGAATTGTGACGGTTGTCTCCCATCATCCAGTAATAATCCATCTTAAAGGTATATTTCGTTGTTTCCTGTCCGTTGATATAAATCTTTCCGTCCCTCACTTCCAAACTATTACCCTCGTAGTTCCGGATAGGGCGTTCATAAATCGGCAGGTTGTCCAATGTCAAATCCACGGTAGCCCCTTTTTTCGGAATCCATATCGGCCCATAGTTGTCTACCGTCCATCCCGTCAGTTTGTTGTCGGGATACAACCCGCCCGCATCGTCATCCGGCACATTTTCGATGGAAGTCACCAGGTCTTTCCGGGCCAACAGAGCCGCTTTGGCTTTCTCGGTCAGCGGCATGTTGTACACTGATTCTTCCGTGTAATACCCCATCAGGTCTTCCTTGCTGATACCCAGCTCATGACACAAATCCTCCGGCAGCATGCCTTTCGTATGTACGAAATAACGATACTGTACATTGTCCGGCTCCTTGTTCGGTTTACCGTCCAGATAGACAATCCGGTTCTTGATTTCCAGTGTCTGACCCGGCATACCCACACAACGCTTCACGTAATTCTCTCTCCGGTCTACAGGGCGGGTAATCACCTCACCATACAGCTGCGGATTTTCGTCAATATACTTGCGTCCTACCGCGTAATAATAGTCATACACTTCACGCTGCTGTTCCACGTTCAAGCTGGCCAGGTCGATGGGCTGCGAAAGCTGCTTGCCGATGGCATAGCTCATGCGGTAGATATCCTCTGCCGGATTGCCGGTAGCCACCGTATCGCCTGCCGGGAAATTGAACACTACGATATCGTTCAGTTCCACTTTCCCCAGACCAGACACCCGCTTGTAATCCCATTTCGGCCATTCCAGATACGACTTGCAGTTGAACACCGGCAACGTATGCTGCGTCAGCGGCATGTGCAACGGGGTCTGCGGAATACGGGCCCCATAGCTCATCTTGCTCACAAACAGGTAGTCGCCCACCAGCAACGATTTCTCCAGTGAAGACGAAGGAATCACGTAATTCTGGAAGAAATACAGGTTCACGAAATAAACCGCCACCAACGCGAACACGATGGCATCCACCCAACCCATCACCGTCAGCACGGTCTTGTTGGTCGACTTCTTCCACCATGTCCAAGGAATCTTCTTGGAGATATAGGCATCAAAGATGAACGGAACCACAATCAGTCCCAGCCAGCTTTTCAACCAAATCAGGAAAATCAGGTAAAGCACCAGCACTATGCTGAACTTTATCCATTGCTTACGTGAGGCTTGTATCATACTCAAAACTGAAATAAATCATTCATACCCAAGAAACCGATGTGTCCGGCTGTATATTCCGCTGCCAGTACCGCACCCAAGGCAAATCCCTTGCGGTTCTTTGCATCGTGTGTAATCACGATGGAATCGGCTTCCGACTCGTACTTGATAGTGTGGATACCCGGCACTTCCCCTTCGCGGATGGCACTTACCGGCAATTCATCCGGCGCACAATCGGTCGTACCCGTCACGGTTCCATCGGGAGCCGTCAGCGTACCCATCACCCATTTGTGTTTGCGGTCCAGGTTCTCCAGAATCCCTTCCGCCAGCGTGATAGCCGTACCGCTCGGTGCATCCAACTTGTGTACGTGGTGCGTTTCCACCATCGACACGTCATAATTCGGGAACTGATTCATGATTTTGGCCAGATACTTGTTGACTGCCGAGAAAATGGCCACTCCCAAGCTAAAATTGGACGACCAGAACAAAGTCTTTCCTTCTTCCTGACACAGGCGACGCATTTCCTCCCCGTGTTCAGCCATCCATCCGGTACTGCCTGACACCACCTTCACTCCATTCTTAAAAGCCTCCAGGCAATTGCCATAAGCCACCGATGGCGCCGTGAACTCAATAGCCACATCGGCCGAGCGGAAAGCCTCCGAAGCAAAATCTTCCCGATTATTTATATCAATGATACTCACAATTTCATGACCTCTGGAAAGGGCAATTTTTTCAATTTCCTTTCCCATCTTTCCATATCCAATTAATGCAATTTTCATAATTCTGATGATAATTTTATTCGCAAAGATAGTGTTTTTCAGTATTAATCATTACATTTACCCAACATTTACAGCTCGTTAACATGGAACATCTACTCCAGTTTGTATGGAAGCACAAGCTTTTTCCGCTCACTCCGCTGCATACCACGCAAGGACAAACCGTGGAGGTCATTGACCCCGGACTCCCCAATCCCGATGCAGGACCCGACTTTTTCAACGCAAAAATCAAGATAGACGGTATCCTTTGGGTAGGCAATGTAGAAATCCATGTGCATGCCTCCGACTGGAAACGCCACCAGCATCACTTGGACCGTGCCTACGACTCCGTGATTCTCCACGTGGCTTCCGACATCGATGCAGAGACCTTCCGTACGGATGGCGAACCCATCCCACAAATGGAACTGCACTACCCGCCCTACTTGCTGGAAAACTACCGAGAACTGATTGAAACCAGTCACTATCCGGCCTGCTACCGCCTCATTCCCCAACTGCCCAAACTCCTGCTCCACAGCTGGCTCTCCAGCTTGCAGACGGAACGTTTCGAGCAGAAAACACAGCGTATCCAGACCCAGCTCACCCAAAGCAAAGGCGACTGGGAACAGGCCTTCTTTCTCACCCTGGCCCGCAACTTCGGTTTCGGCACCAACAGCGATGCCTTCGAACAATGGGCCCAGACCATTCCCTTACAGGCCGTCAACAAACACCGTGACAATCTTTTCCAGATAGAAGCGATTTTCTTCGGACAAGCCGGTCTGTTACAAGAACTCCCCTCCGACGACTATTCCGCCCAGCTTACCAAGGAATATACTTACCTGGCCCACAAATTCGAACTGCATCCCTCCGAACATCTTCGCTGGAAGATGCTCCGCATGCGTCCGGGCAATTTCCCACACGTGCGTATCGCCCAACTGGCCAACCTCTATCATCATTCCCAGGGGATGCTTTCCCAGCTCCTGCTGGCTCCTACCGTGAAAGAGCTGCGCGACCTGTTGCGGGGAGGTACCTCTCTCTACTGGCTCACTCACTACGTGTTCGGCGAACCGTCGCCCGCCCGTCCGAAGACTCTCAGCGATGCATCCATCGACCTCCTGATTATCAACACCGTGGTGCCTTTTCTTTATGCCTATGGAAAGCACAAAGGGGAAGAACGGCTCATCGAACGGGCTAGCAACCTGCTGGAACAACTGAAACCGGAAAATAATTACATCATCCGCCTGTGGAAGGAATGTGGCCTCTCCGCTGCCCATGCCGGCGACAGCCAGGCCCTTATCCAACTCAAAAAGAACTACTGCGACCCGAAGAAATGCCTGTTCTGCCGCATCGGGTACGAATATTTCAAGAAAAAAGAAAGTTAAGAACCGGAGATTTACTCCCTTCACACACGACTCTTTCATTTCAATCAAAGTCAGTCTCTCAGTACTTCCTCTGCAGTACTCCAGTACTTTCTTTGAAGTACTACAGTACTTTCGTGGAAGTACTCAAGTACTGCCAAGGAAGTACTGGCAGCAAATAAAGCTGTATATCTCAATACATTACAGAAATTTATAGAGAATCCAGCCATCCCTTTCGGGAAAAAATCATTTCCGTCCTGACAAAGGAATATAGACCGAACACTCCCAGCCTGAAAGTCGGTTACGCAAGAAAGGAGGCATATTGAACTTCCTTGTCATACCCCATTTGTATTGCACAGCCACTTCCATGAATCTGAAGTCATACGCCAATCTTGCAAATACCGGCAAGTCGAAGAAACTTTTGTCATAAAAATAAAAAGTGGGTTCCACTCCTACCGACAGATTCAATCCTCGAAACAGGTACCGTCCCACACTTCCAGCAAAAGATGCCGACCACAGATTACGGATTCCTTCCCCGCCCACATACGTCGTATGCACGTCAGAAGAAAGATAACGGAATCCATAGCTGTAGCGGCCATATCTTGCCGATAACGACAAGTCGAACAACCAGCCGGTATCCGGACAATTCAGCCGCCAGCGGTAGCCGGCGCCCAAAGTAAAATCAGACCTCAAACGGGAGTTTGCCAAATCGAAAGGCGGCAATCCTTTCCCCGGTGAAGCCATCTGGTAGTTTACGGTATTTTTCCCTCCATAAAGCACCAGGCCTGAAGAACGGAGCATCTGTGCACGAACTGTCATCCATAAAAAGAAAAGGAATAAGAAAAAAGATAAACGTTTCATACTAATTTCCAATTAGTGTTATTATTTTTAATCTGGTTTCTGTTTTATTTACTCCACAATTCATCATTCAGCGAAATAAACGGATGATTCTTTTTTATCGAATCCACTTGATATCCTACATTCAGCACCGCATGGTCAAAATCTGATCGTGTTTCAGATTCAGACATATCTATCCACTCCGTTTGCCGCAAGCGGCACCCCCCTACCATCCCGAAACCGTTTTCCACATTGGTATAGGTAGCCCGCATAGGAGCCAGTTCCACATTGCCCAACTCATTATTCTTCTGCTCATTAAGCGATTTCAAATAACGGTAGAACTCTTCAGACAGACTATATAAATAAACCTTATATTGCTTTCTGTTTATAAAAGTTTCATCTTGAATAGAAGTCTTGTAATCAGGTATGTAAGTCATATTCAGGCGAAGTGTGTAATTCTTTCCCTGAATTTTCTCATCGCTCCAAAAATACAGATTCTGATAGTACGCATAGTTTCCCATAAAAATGTCATCCAAACCCGAAGAAGCATCCAACATCGGCTCATCACTCCAGTCCATATAAGCAGAAGACGGTTTGCCATAATGCACTTCCGAAGTCCCCTCTTTCCAATACTTTACCCTTTCTTTGACCGTTACCGCATAGTAATTTTCAGTTTTTGCATAATCGGTAAAATTTATCTGAAGCTGGAGCACATTCAACTCAGAGGATTTTCGTTCTATTTTGACAGCGTTTAAAGGGAAAGGAGCAGGAATAATAGTAAAGGCAGACACCGCTTTCACCCCTTCTACCGAAGCAGTCAGCCGGACACGGTCGCCCGTCTCATAGGACTGTACCACATAATAACTTTTGGCGGGGACTCCCGGCAAGGAATCCTCTGCCCACCACAAAGGAACAGAACGGTCATTCACTTCCAGGCGGATGTCCCTACCCTTTAATCCATACATCTTTCTGCCTTTATCATGAACCGGAAGACTGTACGAAAGACGTACCACCATAGTGTCACCACTTCCAGGATAACTATATACCGTTAACTTAGGAATCTCTGAAACTTCATCCAAGTCAAAATGATACACACAAGATGACAACAGACTGAAGGCTGCAAGTATTACTATGAGATTCTGTTTGTTTAAATGCATAAATACAATGTTTAGAAATTTGTTATAATCAATGACATTCCAATGCATGCCGATTCAGAAATTTAAAGTGTAGCTAAAAGAAGGAATTATCGGGAACAGCCCGATAGCCTTTCCTCTGAAACTTCCGTTGGCCTGCCGTTCTATCTTAGTATAAAAAGGATTCATACGGCAATAGGCGTTATAGATACTCACATTCCAGATTCGCTCGAATCCCCGCTTGGTAGTCCGTCGGAAATTGATACCCACATCCAGCCGATGGTAGGCAGGCAAAGTAATATTGTTAGGTTTTCCATACATCGGCTCTAAGTCCGACAGTTGCGAGGTACCGGGCAGGCAAGGATTTTCCACATACTGTGTAGGAACCGTCGCATGGTCACCACTACGATAAGTCCACGCTGCATATACATCCATTCGACAGCTGAATTTACGACGATAGACCAGATTCAGTTTATGACGATTGTCAAACTTGCTGGGATACCAACCGGAATAAAAGTCATCAAACTTTTGCTTGCTCCATGACAAAGTATAACCAGCCTGAAAGAGGTTCCGCTCATCATGATACACCAGCGATGTTTCCAACCCATACGATTTGCCGTCTCCCACCCGTACCACCTGTTCCCAGTTTCCGGCAGGCAATGTAAGGCTGCCTCCCGCCTCGTACTCCAACATTCGGCTGGTAGTACGGAAATAACCTTCTACCTCCAGGCGCAACCTCCACGGAAGTTCCATGTACACACCACCTGCCACCTGCCGCGAACGCATAGGACGTATACGGGAGGTAGAAGGGACCCAACAATCGGTCGGCAAGTTTAAATAAGAATTGGATAACTGGTGAGCAAACTGACTCATCTCGGTATAGGAAACTTTCAAAGTGGTACGACTGAACAGACGATAGCTTGCCGATATTCTCGGTTCCAGCGAATGATATACTGCTCCCGAAACCTGATACATGGTATAACGTCCCCCCAGATTTATCCGCAGCTCCCGGGTCAGTCTCATATCGTCTTCCGCATAAAAAGAGAATTCATTCCCCTTGTAATGGCTCTCTACGGATGACAATAACGTATCCGTCATTTCCTCCGTACCTCTTATATCCTGTGATAACGTATGCTGCGGACAATAGATATGATACAAGTAATCGCTTCCGAAACGCACATGATGATTCGCCGTAGGAAGGTAATGAAAATCCATGCGAAAACCTACGTCATCAATAGTAGAATAACTGTCCCTCTGCATCCGGTCCACAGAATATTCTTTATCATCTTCCCCTTTATCAAAACTATCATCTGACCTGAAGTCGTACTTAGACAGATTACGGGCATATACCAAAGAAAAATTACCGGTCAGTTTATGATTGAACTGATTATTCCATGACAACGCGGCAGAAAGATTTCCCCATCGGATATGGTATTCATCCGTGGTCTGTTCTTTCTCTTGATGGAGCGGATTTCCTGACGGGAAAAGCTGTTTATCCTTCATTTTAAACAAATCTCTTCCAGAATACACACTAAAAGAAAGTCTGCTCTCATTGGAAAACCGGTGTGTGATTTTCGCATTGATATCATGAAAAGCATAACGGGCATTGATGTCTTCTTCGGGAAAGAAACGATTGGCAATCCGCAAAGCAGGAGCAGAAAGCACGTCCAACCAGCTCCGACGCATACCGAACACAAAAGAGGTTTTTTCCTTTATGACAGGCCCTTCGAAACGCAGTCTTCCGTCCAGCAGCCCCACCGATACCGTACCGTGAAACTTCTTTAAGTCCCCCTCCTTCATACGGACATCTGTCACAGACGAAAGCCTCCCTCCGTAACGTGCCGGGAAACCACTCTTGTAAAAATCCACATTCTTCACTATATCCGTATTAAATGCAGAAAACAATCCTCCAAAATGATTCACCTGATAGAGAGGCATGCCGTCCAATAAGAATAAGTTTTCATCATTCTTTCCCCCATGTACATAAAGGCCGGAGAGCAGTTCCGTGCCAGCAGATACCCCGGGAAGCTGCTGAATCGCCTTGACTAAATCCGGTGAACTGAACAATGAAAATTCCGTATTCAACTGTGCTGGAGTCAACGAAACCTTTCCAGTCTGAGTCGTAAAAAGAGAAGTATTCAAATCGGCCGTTACCACTACCCCTTCCAATGCAGTGGAACTTTCCTTCAAATAAATCGTGCCAGAATAATCTGAACGCAGGTCCAGTTCTTTCACCACCTCTTCATAACCTACATAAGAGAAACGCAAAGTATGCTTTCCTTCCGGCAGTGTCAAACTAAAAAAGCCATGTTCATCCGTCAAGGTACCAATATGCATATTCTGGTCATACACCGTGACATTGAGAAGTGATTCCCCATTATCCTGACACACGTGGCCTGAAAAAGTGTACTGACTCGATTTAAACAACAAGACATAGCTGCCTTTTATCTCCCATTTGATTCCGGTTCCGGAAAAGACAGTTTGCAGATTCTCCTTCAATGACTTACCAGAAGAAAAAATGCCAGATAACCGCATCACTTCCAAAGAAGAATCATAGACGAAATTCACGTGATACAAGTCTTGCATTTGTACGATTGCTTTCTTCAATTCAGAAGTTTCTGAACGAGGATGCCCCCCTACACACAAACAGACAGCCGCCACAGTCCACAAGGTACTCATCATACTTGTCTTTTAATATGCACTTTTAATACTTTTTCTATTATCTCGATGATTTCGTCCAAACTGTGTGCGTCGAAACTGGCTGTCAACCGTTTGTCTGTCCGATTGGCTACCAGTTTTACTCCATAATAACGGGAAAGCACTGCAAGTACTTTCGGAAGAGGAGTATTCTCAAACACAAAACTTCCTTTCTTTACAGAATCCGGACGACGGACGATTTGCGGAACGTGCTGACCTTTTACCACTTGTGCCTCCATTCCAGCCAGAAGTTCCAGACCTTCAGATTGACCCAGTACAGAAAACCGTACTTTTCCCGATTCCACCTGAACCCATGCGGTATCCGCACGGCTTTCATCCATTACGAAACAAGTACCCAACACTTGAACTTCAGCCAACTTTCCTATTACCTTAAACGGACGGATACAATCTCTTTTTATCCTAAAATCAGCTTTCCCCGTCAATTTCACTTCACGACATACCTTTGCGTAATCCTTTGTACGGAAACAAATAGAGGAATAAGGATATACCGTAACGACCGAACTGTCCGGCAACTGGTACTTTACTGCATGTTCGTATGCTGCCAATTCTGTCCACTGTTTCTCAGGAGATATGCCCACCCAAACAATAAACGCCAACAATATAGCCGCAGCCAACCCGGATAAGGTCAGGAAATACCGGTTCTTTCCGCCTGCCCTTCCAACCACTCCATGCTTTTCCTTGAAAACTTTCAAAGCCTGCCGTGTGTCCAATTTATTCTTTTGATAATGCCTCAACACAAAACGAAGGCATTTTTCTTCTAATTCATTCATGTTTCTGGTGATATTATACGTTCAATCCTGTGACAATAGAAACCCAAAAAATCACTACGTGAGAACCCTGAATTTTAGTTAAAGAGAAATAGATAGACTTTATATGCCCCCTCACGTATCAAACGAAATGCCTTCTGAATATGACTGTCGACTGTATGAACCGAAATATGAAACCTTTCAGCAATCTCCTGATACTTCAGGCCATCCCGTTTATGCAAAAGAAAGACCTCACGGCAACGCTCAGGCAAGGCATCTATGGCGGTCCACATTCGCGCCTCCATCACACTCCGTTCCTCCACCTCCTCATCCAACAGGGTTTCCTCTAAATCCGTAAACGAGACTCCCGATTTGAACAGATTTTCCTGACTCAAATAATCCAAGCTACGGTTCTTCACCATCACATACAAATAAGCCTTCATATTACTTACCTCACAGGACTTTTCATCATTCATCTTTTCCCACAAAGACGAAAAGCAATCCTGCACGATATCTTTGGCCGTCTCTACGTCCTGTACATAATGTGTGGCATACAAACACAAAGGTCTATAATAAAACTTGAACAACTCATCTATATTTAATCTGTCTCTTCCCATGTGCAAATCGATTTCCATTTCAAATAGAGACAGATGGAAATACCAAAATCACCATCCTACTTCTGTAAAAAAAGTTAAGTCTTTTCAGTTCTTCATACCTTTCACCGCAACGCCTCTTCCACTGCCCGCAGATACCCGTCCAAGCGATTGCGCTTCAAGATGGCCTTCCGCCGTTTCTTGTCCAGATCCGGCAACAGGTACTCCCAGCAGGTCTTCAGCTTGGCCAGCAGCTGCGCTTCTCCGCCCTCTATCACCCGATGGTAGTACAGGTACATCAGCCGATGCATTCGTGCTACGCGAGCTTTTAACTCGCCCTCCGACAGCTCCCCCTCCCGGAAAGCAAGGGCCAACGACGGATTGGCCAGCAGGCCTCTTCCCAGCATCACCCCTTTCAGCCGGGGAAATGCTTCCAACACCTCCCGGATGTCGGCCACCGTCTGCAAATCGCCATTATAGACCAACGGCAACTCACAAGCCTCATAGAACGCCCGGAACGCCTCCCGGTCGACCGTTCCCTTGTACTGCTGTTTTCCGATACGTGGATGCAGTGTGACCTGCGTCACACACGAACCGTTGAGCAACGGCACTAGCGCTCTCCATTCGTTGGGTTCCTGTCCTCCTAATCTCATCTTGACCGAAAAACGTATCTCCGGAAAGGTTTTCATCGTCTCCAACAAAGTCGCCACTTTCTCCGGGGAAGACAAGATACCCGCTCCTTTTCCACGGCGGACAATCAGCGGAAACGGGCAGCCCATGTTCACATCCAGCTCCCGATAGCCCAGTCCTGCCAGAAAATCCGTCAGCTGTCTCAACTCCTCCGGCTCCGAGACAATTACTTGAGGAATCAGCCGGGGCACCGTATTCTCTTCGGGCGACACGTCACGCCTGTCCTTGTTGCGGATGACTCCCTTCTCCAGCCGCACAAAAGGTGTATAATAAGCCTCCACCCCTCCAAAGCACTGCGCATGGGCATTGCGCCACGCCGCTTCCGTAAAGCCCTGCAAAGGGGCCGCATAAATTACCGGTACATTCTCTTTCATATTCCGCAAATATAGGAATAATTCCTTATCTTTGTAGAAATACATAAATCTCACCCGCATGGAGAATTACATCTTTGAACTGAAAATGAAGGTCCGCGACTATGAATGTGACCTGCAAGGAATCGTCAACAACGCAAATTACCAGCACTACATCGAGCATACCCGCCATGAGTTTCTGACCTCCGTCGGCGTCAGTTTCGCCCAGCTCCACCAGCAAGGCATCGACCCCGTGGTAGCCCGCCTGAACATGGCCTTCAAGACCCCGCTGACCAGCGGTGACGAGTTCATTTCCCGGCTGGCTCTCCGCAAAGAAGGTATCAAATACGTCTTTGTACAGGACATCTACCGTCTGCCCGACCTGAAACCCGTCATCAAATCGACCGTAGAAACCGTGTGTGTCATTAACGGACGACTGGGCGACAGCCCCCTGTTCAATGAAATCTTTGCGCCTTACCTGAAATGAACGAAAAAGAACTCCTCTGCCGTTTGGCCCTGCCCCTTCTGCCCGGCATCGGTCTGGTAAGTGCCCGCCACCTGATTCAGGCTGCCGGAAGTGCCACAAAACTTTTTGAACATGCCCGCGAACTGCCGGCCCTCATCCCCGGCCTGTCACCCAAGATAGCTACCGCCTTCCAGCATACCGAAGTGTTCCGCGTGTGCGAAGCTGAACTGTCGTTTGCACAGAAACACCAGATTCAATGCCTGACCGAAGACGACGAAACCTATCCTTCCCGCCTCCGCGAATGTCCCGACGCCCCGCTCGTGCTGTTCTACAAAGGCTCGGCCAACTTGAACAGCCGGCACATTCTGAGCATCGTGGGTACCCGAAACGCCACCGACTACGGCAAATCGCTCTGCCAGCGGTTCATGCAGGAGCTCAGCACTCTGCTGCCCGACACGCTGATTGTGAGCGGACTGGCCTACGGCATTGATATTCACGCCCACCGGGAAGCCCTCTCCCGCGGCTTCGACACCGTCGGCGTACTGGCTCACGGGCTAGACCGCATCTATCCTGCCGTACACCGCCGCACGGCTACCGAAATGCTGACGCAGGGCGGACTGCTTACCGAATTCATGAGCGGCACCAATCCCGACCGACAAAACTTCGTGAAGCGCAACCGCATCGTAGCCGGGCTCAGCGACGCCACCCTCGTGGTGGAATCTGGTCCCAAGGGAGGTTCTTTGATTACAGCGGAAATTGCCGAAAGCTACCAGCGCGACTGTTTCGCCTTTCCGGGCCGTGTGGGCGATACCTACTCCACGGGCTGCAACGTACTGATACAAAAAAACCGCGCCGCCTTGATACAGAGCGCAGAAGACGTGGTAAAAGCCATGAACTGGGACCATACCCCCGTTGTTCCCCAAGTCGCCCAGCGACAGCTTTTCCCGGAACTGACACCCGAAGAAGAACAGGTGGTCACTCATTTAAAGAAACACCCCGATGGCATTCAGGTCAACACACTCGTGGTGGAGACCAACATCGCTATCAACCGCATGACCAGCCTGCTGTTCAATCTGGAAATGAAAGGCGTGGTCCGCGCTTTGGCAGGAGGAGTCTATAAGATGACATAAACGGGCAAAAAAAATGGGAGAACGCTTTCTCCCAACCTTGTTAACCTTAAATCTAATACTATGAAAAAAATCACTTGACAAATGTAAGAATAACACTTATTCTATGCAAGTATTCACAGCTTGATTTTCAGCTTTTTAAAACTATTTAGCAATAGAAAAAACAATTCGCCCCGAAACAATATCTGCTCCGGGGCGAATCTTTGTTTATTCAGAAATAGTTGACAATTAGTCTTTCAGTTTGGCCTTGATAAAATCGCGGTTCAAACGGGCGATGTTGCTGATAGATACGCATTTCGGACATTCAGCTTCGCAGGCACGAGTGTTCGTACAGTTACCGAAGCCCAGCTCGTCCATCTTGGCAATCATGGCCTTTGCACGGCGCAATGCTTCCGGCTTGCCCTGAGGCAGCAGGTTCAACTGGCTCACCTTGGCAGAAACGAACAGCATGGCTGAACCGTTCTTACAAGCAGCTACACAAGCACCACAACCGATACAAGTGGCAGCGTCCATGGCTTCATCGGCAACGGTCTTCGGAATCAGGATAGCGTTGGCATCCTGAGGAGCACCCGTACGCACGCTGATGAAACCACCAGCCTGCATGATTTTGTCGTATGCCGAACGGTCAACCATCAAGTCCTTGATGACCGGGAAACCGGCAGAACGCCACGGTTCCACCGTAATCACATCGCCGTCATTGAAACGACGCATGTAAATCTGGCAGGTAGTAGCGCCTGTAGCAGGTCCGTGAGGATGTCCGTTGATATACAATGAGCACATACCGCAGATACCTTCACGACAGTCGTGGTCGAATACAATCGGTTCTTTTCCTGCTTCGATGAGCTGTTCGTTCAAGATATCCAGCATTTCCAGGAAAGAAGTATCACCCGGGATATCCTTCATCTGGAATGTATCGAAATGACCTTTATCCTTAGGTCCGTTCTGACGCCAAATTTTCAGCGTAAATGATATATTTTTATCCATTTTACTTAGATTCTTTAATTGTTTAACTTCACTGATTAGCTCTTATAGTTACGAGTCTGTACTTTGATAGCTTCGTAAACCAGCGGTTCTTTGTACAATACCGGAGCCTTGTCGTCGCTTCCCTGGTATTCCCAGCAAGCTACGTAGAAGAAGTTGGCATCATCACGTTTTGCTTCACCTTCTTCAGTCTGGTATTCTTCACGGAAGTGACCACCGCAAGATTCGTTACGGTTCAATGCATCGTAAGCAATCAGCTCACCCATTGTGATGAAGTCGTTCAGACGGATAGCTTTATCCAGCTCAATGTTCATACCTTCCTTAGAACCCGGGATGAACAGTTCGGTTTCGAATTCCTTACGGATTTCTTTCAGCTTGGCCAGACCAGTCTTCAAGCCTTCTGCCGTACGTCCCATTCCGACGTATTCCCACATCACACGACCCAATTCCTTGTGGATAGAATCGACAGACTTCTTACCCTTGATGTTCATCAGGTGGTCAATCTTGTCCTGAACAGCCTTTTCTGCTTCTGCAAATTCAGGCAGGTCGGTAGAGAAACGAGGAACGGTAATCTGGTCGGCCAGATAGTTCTGGATAGTGTAAGGCAATACGAAGTAACCGTCGGCCAGACCCTGCATCAATGCAGATGCACCCAGACGGTTGGCACCGTGGTCAGAGAAGTTACATTCACCGATGGCAAACAGACCCTTGATAGTAGTCTGCAGTTCATAGTCTACCCAAATACCACCCATTGTATAGTGGATAGCCGGATAAATCATCATCGGGTTATAGTATTTCACACCGTTAATTTCTTTTCCTACTTCACCCGGATTGACGTCAGTGATTTCTTCATACATATCGAAGAGGTTACCGTAACGTTGACGAACTACATCCAAGCCCAGACGTTCGATACATTCAGAGAAGTCCAGATAAACAGCCAGACCGGTGTTGTTCACACCAAAACCATGGTCGCAACGTTCCTTGGCAGCACGTGAAGCTACGTCACGCGGAACCAGGTTACCGAATGCCGGATAACGACGTTCCAAATAGTAGTCACGGTCTTCTTCAGGGATGTCTGTCGGCTTCATGGTACCTGCCTGCAATGCTTTGGCATCTTCCAGTTTCTTCGGAACCCAGATACGACCGTCGTTACGCAAAGATTCAGACATCAAAGTCAACTTAGACTGCTTGTCACCGTGTACCGGGATACAAGTCGGGTGGATCTGTACGTAAGCCGGATTGGCAAACAAGGCACCTTTACGGTAGCAAGACATGGCAGCTGTACAGTTACAAGCCATGGCGTTGGTAGACAGGAAGTAAGTGTTACCGTAACCACCAGTAGCGATTACCACAGCATGGGCTGCGAAACGTTCCAGCTTACCCGTTACCAGGTTCTTGGCAATGATACCACGTGCACGACCGTCTACGATGACGATGTCTTCCATTTCATAACGAGTGTACAGTTTTACAGTACCTGCACCTACCTGACGGCTCAATGCAGAGTATGCACCCAGCAACAGCTGCTGACCCGTCTGACCTTTGGCATAGAAAGTACGAGATACCTGTGCACCACCGAATGAACGGTTAGCCAGTGTACCACCGTATTCACGAGCGAAAGGAACACCCTGTGCCACGCACTGGTCGATGATGTTGTTTGACACTTCAGCCAAACGATATACGTTAGCTTCACGTGCACGGTAGTCACCACCTTTCACTGTATCATAGAACAGACGATATACAGAGTCACCGTCGTTCTGATAGTTCTTGGCTGCGTTGATACCACCCTGTGCAGCAATAGAGTGTGCACGACGCGGAGAGTCCTGAATACAGAAGTTAAATACGCGAAATCCCATTTCACCCAGAGAAGCAGCAGCAGAAGCACCTGCCAAACCAGTACCTACCACGATGATGTCCAGGCGACGTTTGTTAGCCGGGTTCACCAGTTTCTGGTGAGCTTTATAATTGGTCCATTTCTCAGCTATCGGGCCTTCAGGAATCTTAGAATCAAGTATCTTAGTCATAATGTTTTTTCAATTTAATCAGTTACACTTAAATTAGCAAGCACCGCAACCCATCAGGCTCTTCAAGAAGAACACAACTGCTACTACCATAAAACCAAGAACGATGATAGTAGAATAGATGTTTGAGATGCATTTCCAGCGGTTAATCCAGATGGTGTTGTTCCAACCCAGGGTCTGCATAGCACTCCAGAATCCGTGAGTCAAATGGAACCACAAAGCAATCAGCCAGATGATGTACAGTACAAAGAACACCGGATTAGAGAATGTCTGCAGGATGTAGCCATAACCGTCGGCTGCATGAAGACCTCCCATCATCGGGTTGCCCACGATTTCAGCGAACTGCATTTTGCTCCAAAAGTTCACAAAGTGAAGAGCCAAACCCAAGATAACGATGATACCCAGTACCAGCATGTTCTGAGATGCCCATTCCACGTTTTTCGGTTTTGCTGTCACCGCATAACGTTCGTGACCACGTGCAGCACGGTTCAACATCGTCAGCCAGAAAGCGTAGATGATGTGAATTACAAACAAGGCAGCCAGTCCGACAGTAGCTACCAGTGCATACCAGTTAGCGCCGAGGAACTCACAAACCATGTTGTATGCCTCGCCTGAGAACAAAGCAACACAGTTCATCGCCATGTGAAATGTCAGAAACAGGACAAGGGCGATACCTGTGACGCTCATCACCACTTTCCTTCCAATAGATGAATTACTTAACCACATAAATGATTGAATTTAAATTATTTAATTGTTAGAACTATAAATTCGTATTCCACAGTCCAATTGATGATGCAAAATTAGAAGATTTATTCAGATAATACAACAGATTATGGAAAAAATTCTGTAATCAAAAAAAGCGATTTGAAGAGCAAGAAAAAGCGCAAAGGCATTTGAATCAAAAACATAAAAATGCTTTGATTCAAATGCCTTTGCGCTTTATAGAGCACATGCTTTCATTTTATCCAAAACATAAAAGTATTCATCAGGTTCTACCTCTTGGGAAAATTCATTCCTGGCTGACGCAACAACTCTACGGCTTTTTTCATGCTCTCATTCAACTGATTAATCACCTGGAAATATTCATTCATATCCCAAATGTCACGGGCCAACAAAGCTTTCAGCTGGGTCTTGACTAAAGGTAAGGCTGTGTGAAACTGCGTTTCGTTATAAGTAATGCCCATGGAAGTTCCTTGAGCCACTAGTTCATCAAGCATTTCTTTTGTCACCTCAAACTCACGGTTAAAACGCTCAAAATTCTTATACCGCCTGAGCCATTCCTTCCGGTAACGGTCAATAAGTTTGATATTCAATTGTACCATGGCTCCTTTATCACGAAGCGACAAATAATAATCGGTATACATTGTGGTATCAATAGGCACAAAATAATCAGGCATGATGCCTCCTCCCCCATACACCGTACGTCCCAATTTCAAGGTCTTTGCCTTGAGTGAATCAGGAAAATGAATGCTGTCGGCACTCATCATCTCTCCCCGATTATAACGGTCAATCAAATCCTTGTTATATTTCTCGATACTCTCATAAGGCTTCTGGATACAACGTCCTGAAGGGGTGTAGTAACGGGCCACTGTCAGACGAATCATTGACCCGTCGGGTAAATCAATGGGACGTTGCACCAACCCTTTTCCAAAGGTACGACGACCAACTACAATTCCTCTATCCCAATCCTGAATAGCTCCGGTCACAATCTCACTGGCCGAAGCCGAAAATTCATCGACAAGTACCACCAAACGGCCCTGCTGGAAATCACCGTCGCCTTTTGCAGTAAACTCCGAACGCGGATTACGACGGCCCTCGGTATACACTATCAATTCTTTTTCACCCAGTATTTGGTCACACAGACTAATGGCTGCATTCAAGTAACCACCGCCATTCCCTTGCAAATCAAGTATCAGGTCTTTCATGCCCTGTTTCTGAAGTTTATGAAGTGCATCGGTAAACTCCTTACCAGTAGTAGCAGCAAAACGATTCACGCGGATATAGCCAATCTGACCTTCCACCATATAGGAGGCATCCAAACTGTATACGGGAATCTTGTCACGCTTAATGGTAAATGGCAACAATTCCTTGACACCGGCACGAAGTACTTTCACCGTCACTGTAGAGCCTTTAGGACCACGCAAACGACGCATCACTTCCTCCGTATTCATCTTTACACCGGCAATTACCGTATCGTTAACTTCGATAATACGATCTCCTGCCAGAATACCAACTTTCTCGGAAGGTCCTCCCGACACGGGCTGAATAACGAATAGTGTATCGGTAGCCATATTGAACTGAATACCGATGCCATCGAAATTTCCTTGTAAAGGTTCATTGAGCCTCTTCACTTCCTCCGGATCGGAATAAGTGGAATGCGGATCGAGCTTTTCAAGCATGCTGACAATGGCGGTTTCCACCAATTTATCTTCATCCACTTTATCGACATACAAGTTAGAGATGGCAAATTCTGCCAGCTGCAACTTACGCGAGGGAGAGTCAAGCAGTTTGTTCTGTGCAGACAAAGCTGTCCATACAGCTAATCCACAAAAACACGTTAATATATATTTTCTGATTTTCATGTGCTGAAAGGTTTATTTGTTGTCTATTTCCATTCCTTCGGGCAGAAACGCAGACACATCCTTGCCATACTGCAACAATTCGCGCACAATGGTAGAACTGATTGCTGTCAGTTCCGGCTCTGTAAAGAGCAGAATGGTTTCCACACCGGCCAACTTACGGTTGATATCGGCAATGGTTTCTTCATATTCAAAATCATGTACGGTACGGATGCCACGGATAATAAATCCGGCTCCCCGTTCGCGGGCAAAATCCACCGTCAGATTGTCGTATGCCTCGACGGTAATACGAGGTTCGTCGGCATAAAGTTTCCGAATCATCTCCACACGCCGTTCGGTGGGGAACCAGGTTTTCTTCTTATCGTTCACTCCAATACCGATAATGATTTCATCCATAAAAGTCAAGGCACGCTTCACCACGGAATAGTGGCCGATAGTAAACGGGTCGAATGTGCCTGGAAATATAGCTCTTTTCATCACTGATAATTGACAAGTATTAATTGTTCATTCTTCATTTATCAAGTCTTCTTCCACCACCAAGTTGTCGATGATAAAATTCTGGCGTTCCATGGTGTTCTTTCCCATATAAAATTCCAGTAGTTCTTTCACGGCATCAGTTTTGCGGAGACTCACTTGCTCCAAACGCATATCTTTTCCGATGAAATGACGGAACTCGTCAGGGGAGATTTCTCCCAGCCCTTTGAATCGAGTGATTTCCGGATTGGGACTCAGTTTCTTGATAGCCGCCAACCGCTCTTCGTCCGAATAGCAGTAGATAGTCTCATACACGCCTTTCTTACGGTTACGTACGCGGAATAAGGGGGTTTGCAGAATATATACATGGCCTTTTTTGATAAGGTCAGGAAAGAACTGCAAGAAGAAAGTAATCATTAACAAACGAATATGCATACCGTCTACATCGGCATCAGTAGCTACAATTACTTTATTATAACGAAGCCCATCGAGTCCGTCCTCAATATTCAAAGCCGCCTGCAAAAGATTGAACTCTTCATTTTCATACACCACCTTCTTAGTCAGCCCAAATGAATTCAACGGTTTACCACGCAAGCTGAACACGGCCTGTGTGTTGACATCACGGCTCTTTGTGATGGAACCGCTGGCCGAATCTCCCTCGGTGATAAAGATAGAACTTTCCAGGCGTGGATCGTCTTCTTCGTCTTTCTTACCACCCTTCTGGTCGTTGAGATGAATGCGGCAATCGCGCAGTTTGCGGTTGTGCAAATTGGCTTTCTTGGCGCGTTCGCGAGCAATTTTCGTCACACCTGCAATGGCCTTACGTTCTTTCTCAGACTCCTGAATTTTCTGCAACAGAATTTCTGCTACGTCGGAATGCTTGTGAAGATAGTTATCTACCTGCTCTTTCACGAAATCGCCCACAAACTTATTGACACTGACTCCGGAAAGTGGATAAGGATTACCCTCAGAATCTTTCTCGGGAGCCATAGTCAGCGAGCCCAACTTGATCTTGGTCTGACTCTCAAAAGTTGGTTCAATCACATTGATGGCAATAGCGGCCACCAATCCATTGCGAATATCCTGGTATTCGAGGTTTTTTCCGTAAAATTCCTTGATAGTGCGGGCTATGTGTTCCTTGAAGGCACTCTGATGAGTTCCTCCTTGGGTGGTATGCTGTCCATTGACAAACGAATAGTATTCTTCGCCGTACTGTGCACTGTGGGTGAAAGCAATCTCGATATCCTCACCCATGAGATGTACGATAGGATACAAACCTGGTGCCGTCATATTGTCGTTCAGCAAGTCTTCCAGTCCATTACGGCTCACAATGCGGTGACCGTTATAATAAATGGAAAGACCCGTATTTAAATAGGTATAGTTACGGAGCATGGTCTCGATGAACTCCGGACGGAAGCGATAGTTTAGGAACAGGGTATCATCGGGTTCAAAAAAGATATAAGTACCGTTTTCCTCGTCGGTAGTACACGTTTCGTCACTAATCAGCTCTCCACGTTCAAACACAGCCTTACGCATCTGTCCGTCACGGACACTCCAGGCCACAAAATAAGAACTCAATGCATTAACCGCTTTTGCACCAACTCCGTTTAACCCCACACTTTTTTTGAAAGCTTTAGTATCGTATTTTCCTCCCGTATTCAACATAGAGACGGCATCGACCAAACTACCCAAAGGGATACCTCGACCATAGTCACGCACGGACACACGCAAGTTATCTTCCAACTGAATCTCGATACGTTTCCCAGCTCCCATCTTGAACTCGTCGATGCTGTTGTCTACCACTTCCTTCAGTAATACGTAAATACCATCCTCAGCCTGTGACCCATCGCCCAATCGCCCAATATACATACCTGGACGCGTACGCACATGCTCCATATCGCTCAAGTGGCGAATGTTCTCTTCCGTATAGCTGGCGGAAGAAACAGTGTGTTCGTTAATTTCTTCCATATATTATATAACCCCTTTTTGACAATTAAATCATTTTTTTATAAGCCCGGCGGCGCTTGTGCTGAACCGACTCGAAAGCACTCCATTGTGCCTGCACCTTCTTATTAAGTTCCAATTCCGGATTGCTCTCACCGTATTCAAATCCCATTTGCTGGAAGATAGGTACCAAATCATAGAACAACAAGGCATTAACCCCCTTGCTTTGATATTCAGGCTTTACTCCGACCAACAACAAATCAAGCACACGTGGACGTTTGATGAACAATGCTTTCAGCAAATAATACCAACCAAAAGGCAACATCTTGCCTTTGGCTTTCTGCAAAGCTACCGACAACGAAGGCATGGCAATACCCACAGCTACCAAGTTACCTTCTTCATCTTCCACCAAAGACACCATACGCAAATCTATCAGGGGAAGATACATCTTTACATATTGATTGATTTGCCCCTGTGTCATCTGGGAATATCCATAAAGCGGAGCGTATGCTTCATTAATCAGATCGAAGATTTTCTGTCCGTAATGTTGTTTCTTGATTTCGCTTCGTTTGAGTTTTTTGATTTTCAATTTATATTTCTGAAGTATAATCTCAGAAATACGTACAAACTTATCAGGAAGCTGATGTGGAACAGTGAGCTTGTATTCTACCCAATCGGCTTCTTTCTGAAAGCCCAACTGCTCCATGTGTTCTGGATAATAAGAGTAATTATAAATAGTAGCCATCGTTCCTAATTGATCAAAACCTTCTACCAACATGCCTTCCGCATCCATATCGGTAAATCCCAGCGGACCAACAATGGCCTCCATACCTTTTTCTTTTCCCCACTTGGCTACGGCATCCAACAAGGCAGCCGAAACTTCTTCTTCATCAATGAAATCAAGCCAGCCAAAACGGACTTCTTTCTTGTGCCAAGTATCATTGGCCCGGTGATTGATAATAGCAGCTACACGCCCTACAATCTCATCTCCCCGATAGGCCAAAAAATAATCCGCTTCACAGAACTCAAATGCAGCATTCTTTTCCGGATTAAAAGTATTCAGCATATCATCATACAAATCGGGAACAGAATAAGGATTATTTTTATAAAGCTCGTAATTGAAACGAATAAACTTTGTCAGTTCTTTCTTCGTCGTAACTTTCTTAATAGTGACAGTCATTGTGATATAATTTTCTTTCGTTCGCTGTGAGTTTAGAAAAATTAAGGCTGTAAAGATAATGCTTTTTCTCTGAAAATCTGGTCCATTCACTGATTTTCACACTTTAAGCAACAGCAGAGGAAAACTGGCACCGCTTCCCACAAGCAGCAGAAAAGTCATATTTTAAGTTTTCTTTTCACTTGTCTTCCAGATTGGGAGAACCCGATTTTTCGCAATTTATTGTTTTACAAGAAAATAAAATACTTTTCCCTCGCGAGACTTCAAAATTCATCTCTTTCCGGGCAGTTGACCACGTTTTTTACATTCTCGCAGGCTCATCGCCACCAGCCTGACGGCAAAGACAAGACCATGGAGATTACTTCTCCATAATTTTTCTGGCCGGAAGAAATCTGATTGCCTTTCAGGTACCATTCATAAATCTGCGCCTGCAGCCGTCCTACCCACGGGCTGTACTTCGAATCCCAATAAGCTTCCTTTTCCCGAAGGGCCTTCCACACCTCCGGACGGATGGAACGGCACAACTGCTGATAAGCTTCTTCATCCAGCAAACCGACAGCATTCGAGAGGACATAGGGCAGCAAACCAAAATAACCGGCATAACGGACCGACGGCGACTGGGAACGGATGCAAATCTGATAGGCCCAAAAATTGGCTTCGGCTTCGCTGCTCACCCCGAGCAAATGGGCGTATTCATGAGCATAGGTGAAAGGCCATTGCAAAGGAAGCAACTCTCGGTTCAACTGCGACTCAGAGAAGAAAGGCCCCATGTATCCCAAAACTCCGACACCGGAATAAAGGGCATTGAAAGCAACCGACTTAGGATGCTGGTAGCTGCGAGGACTGGAAAGTCCAAATCGGGAAGGAACCCGTGCATACAACTGCTTCACCTCCTCCTCGATTTCTGTGGAAGCAGGAAACGCACTCATCGTGTACGAGGCATTCAAGGAATCAGTATAAGCAGCCAGAAAACGGTGAAAGTCGGCTGCGACATAAGTTACCGGTTCGGTAGAGGAACGGATAAAGAAATCTTTTCGGAAATAGTTGATTCCCCATCCCCAATAAAACCAGAGGTAACAGATTACCGCGCACTCCACTTCGGCTCGCAACACCCATCTCCAACCTTTTCTGCGGCGACGGGCCCAGAACGGCAAGCCGATGAAAAGGAGGGCGAAAGCGATGACCAGCCATTCCTCCACCGAGAACGGAATCCATGCTACCAAAGCGGACAACACGGCAGACAGCACGGGATAGACGTAGCGGGCATATACCTCACCCGCCGCCGGCCAATAACGGCAAAGAAAAACAAGCCCTAACAAAAGAGCTTCTATGCCCCAACGTATGTAACGTAACGGAAAACTTTTCATACACACAAAGTTATATGTTTTCAAAGAAGGTGAAGGTAGTGACAAAGAAAATATATACTTTTGTAACACAGATTAATCATGAATTATACTTAGACAGAAAATGGCATTAAACTACATCTGGATTGCATTCTTTCTGCTGGCTTTCGGGGTGGCCCTCGTGAAACTGGTGTGCTTTGGCGACACGACTGTTTTTCCAGCAATTATCAACTCGACCTTCGACTCATCGAAGACAGCTTTTGAAATATCTTTGGGACTGACCGGCGTACTTTCGCTTTGGCTCGGCATCATGAAGATTGGAGAAAAGGGAGGCGTGATCCAGCTTTTTGCCCGGCTGCTCAGTCCGCTATTCTCGAAACTGTTTCCAGATATTCCGAAAGGACATCCGGTGACGGGCAGTATTTTCATGAACCTGGCGGCCAACATGCTGGGACTGGACAACGCAGCCACTCCTCTTGGACTGAAAGCGATGGAGGGGTTGCAGGAACTGAACCCGAAGAAAGACACGGCGAGCAACCCGATGATCATGTTTCTGGTGCTGAACACTTCGGGACTGACCTTAATTCCTATCAGCATCATGGTATATCGGGCACAGCTGGGAGCGGCCCAACCGACCGACGTATTTGTGCCTATCCTACTGGCCACGTTCTTCTCGACCCTGGCCGGTATCCTTGCGGTCAGCGTATACCAGCGTATCAATCTGCTGAACCGTACCATCCTCCTGTTTTTGGGAGGAGCCAGCCTTTTCATAGCGGGTATCATCTATTTTTTCCACCTACTCACCCGACAACAGATTGATCTCTACTCTACCACTTTTGCCAATGTCTTCCTTTTTCTGATTATCATCGGTTTCATTGTGGCAGGCGTACGAAAGAAAGTCAATGTCTATGATGCGTTCGTGGAAGGAGCCAAGGAAGGTTTCTCCACTGCCGTGAGAATCATCCCGTATCTTGTGGCCATTCTGGTAGCCATCGGGGTCTTCCGAGCTTCAGGAGCCATGGACTTTCTGATACAAGGCATCGCCACACTGGTGAGAGGCTGTGGACTGGACGACCAGTTTGTTGGAGCCTTGCCTACCGCCTTGATGAAACCGTTGAGCGGAAGCGGAGCTCGCGGCCTGATGGTAGATGCCATGACCACGTACGGAGCCGATTCTTTTGTGGGACGCCTGGCCTGCATTTTCCAAGGTTCCACCGATACCACGTTCTACATCCTGGCTGTCTACTTTGGGAGTGTGAGCGTAACCCGCACCCGGCATGCCGTCCCCTGCGGACTGATTGCCGATTTTGCCGGCGTACTGGCCGCCATCTTTATCGGATATTTATTTTTCAATTAACATACCATTATGATCAGTTATCAAACCGAAGGCGTGGAAATGCCCGCCATCAAGCAGCGTGAAACCACCGCATGGATCAAAGCCGTAGCGGAGAGTTACGGAAAAAGAGTGGGCGAAATTGCCTACATATTCTGCTCGGACGAAAAGATTCTGGAGGTGAACCGACAATACCTGCAACACGATTATTATACAGATATCATCACCTTCGACTACTGTGAAGGGAAACGGTTGTCGGGCGACTTGTTCATCAGCCTGGATACCGTACGGACCAACGCCGTGCAGTTTGAAGCCCCGTATGAAACAGAACTTTTCCGCGTCATCATCCACGGCATCCTGCACCTGTGCGGCATCAACGACAAGGGTCCCGGCGAACGCGAAATCATGGAGGCTGCCGAAAACAAGGCCCTGGAAATGCGGAAAGATTTCATGTAATTCGTATTTTTGCAGAAGAAATAAAAACATAAAAACGAATGGATTTTAAGTATGATGTAATCGTAATTGGTGCCGGTCATGCCGGATGTGAGGCTGCAGCCGCTGCAGCCAATCTGGGCTCGAAGACCTGCCTGATTACCATGGACATGAACAAAATCGGGCAGATGAGTTGTAACCCAGCGGTCGGAGGTATCGCCAAGGGACAAATTGTCAGAGAGATTGATGCCCTGGGAGGATACATGGGACTGGTGACCGACAAGACGGCTATCCAGTTCCGCATGCTGAACCGTTCCAAGGGTCCGGCCATGTGGAGTCCGCGTGCGCAATGCGACCGTGGCAAATTTATCTGGGCCTGGAGAGAGGTACTCGAAAATCTGCCGAACCTGCATATCTGGCAGGACACTGTGGAGGAACTGCTGGTAGAAAACGGAGAAGTGACAGGACTGGTGACTTGCTGGGGCGTGACGTTCCATGCCAAATGTATCGTGCTCACTGCAGGTACGTTTCTGAACGGACTGATGCACATCGGACATAAGATGCTGGCAGGCGGACGCTGTGCGGAACCGGCTTCTTACCACCTCACCGAATCCATCACCCGGCACGGTATCACGGCCGGACGAATGAAAACCGGTACACCAGTACGTATCGACGGAAAGAGTGTCCACTTTGACTTGATGGATACACAGGATGGAGAAAACGATTTCCACCGTTTTTCGTTCATCAGCGAACCGCGCCACCTGCAACAACTGCAGTGCTGGACCTGCTTTACGAATGAGGAAGTACATGCCACCCTGCGGAAAGGACTGGCCGACTCTCCCCTTTTCAACGGACAAATCAAGAGCATCGGACCGCGTTACTGCCCAAGCATCGAGACCAAAATTGTGACGTTCCCCGACAAACCCCAACACCAGCTTTTCCTGGAGCCGGAAGGAGAAACTACCCGTGAACTTTACCTGAACGGATTCTCTTCTTCCCTGCCGATGGAGATTCAGCTGGAAGCGTTGAAGAAGATTCCGTGCTTCAAAGACCTGGTGGTATATCGTCCGGGATATGCCATCGAATACGATTATTTCGACCCGACCCAGCTCAAGCATACACTGGAATCAAAGGTGGTGAAGAACCTGTTCTTTGCCGGACAGGTGAACGGAACGACCGGATACGAAGAAGCGGGCGGCCAGGGAATCATTGCCGGCATCAACGCACACTTGAACTGCCACGGTGGAGAGCCCTTCATCCTGGGACGTGACGAAGCTTACATCGGCGTACTGATTGACGACCTGGTGACGAAGGGAGTGGACGAACCTTATCGTATGTTTACGTCGAGAGCCGAATACCGTATCCTGCTCCGTCAGGACGATGCCGACATGCGACTGACGGAACGGGCCTACCAGCTGGGATTGGTGAAGGAAGACCGTTACGCCATCTTCCAAAAGAAACGGGCAGCCATCGACCACCTGGTCAACTTCGTCAATAATTTCTCGGTCAAAGCCGACAAGATAAACGAGGCGCTGGAAAGCCTGGGTACGGCCCAGCTCACCCATGGATGCAAGCTGGTAGATTTAATCAGCCGTCCGCAAATTACCATTGAAAATATCGCCCCACACATCCCCGTCTTCCAAGCCGAGCTGGATAAGTTTGACGACCGCAAAGAGGAGGTGATAGAGGCCGCCGAAATCCGCATCAAGTACAAAGGATACATCGACCGCGAGCGGACCATCGCCGACAAGATTCACCGGTTGGAATCCATCCGCATCAAGGGCAAATTCGACTATGCCAATCTGCAGTCCCTCTCTACAGAAGCACGCCAGAAGCTCGTGAAGATAGACCCGGAAACCCTGGCTCAGGCCAGCCGTATTCCAGGCGTCTCTCCCAGCGACATCAATGTGCTGCTCGTGCTGCTGGGGCGCTAAACAAGCCATGTTTCACGTGAAACAATTCATTTAAGGATTACATATAAAACACTGGATATGAACAAAGAAACATTAAAGAAAAACCTCCGGGAAATCCCTGATTTTCCCAAGCCCGGCATCTTGTTCTACGATGTCACTACCCTCTTCAAAAACCCTGAATGTTTGCAGGGCATGATTGACGAACTTTACGAGATGTACAAGGACAAAGGTATCACGAAGGTCGTGGGAATCGAGTCAAGAGGATTCATCCTGGGAGGCGCTTTAGCGGCTCGTCTGGGAGCAGGCTTCATCATGGCCCGCAAGCCCGGTAAGCTTCCCGCTGAAGTGATAGAAGAGACCTACGCCAAGGAGTATGGCACCGACACCATCCAGCTTCATAAAGATGCCATCAGCCCGGAAGACGTAGTGCTGTTGCACGATGACCTGCTGGCTACAGGAGGAACCATGGCAGCCGCTCACCGACTGGTGAAACGCTGCGGGGTAAAGCAAGCGTATGTCAACTTCGTCATCGAGTTGGAAGGACTGAACGGCCGAAAAGCTTTTGATGAGAACGTAGAAGTAACTACCTTGCTGAAGCTGTAAGCAATTTCCGTTTGATAAAAAGAATTCAAGCAGCCTTCTTTGCAAGGAGCGAAAAGCCCCTGCAGGGAAGGCTGCTTTTCAACCTGAAATAAGCAACCATGGAAGAGGTAGAAAAGAAAGAAAATACCGGCGAATACCTGAAAGGAATCGTATTGAACCTTCCGGAAGGACCGGGCATATACCAGTACTTGAACAAGGAGGGAGTCATCATCTATGTGGGAAAGGCCAAGAACCTGAAGCGGCGTGTGTACTCTTATTTCTCCAAAGACCACCAATCGGCCAAGACACGGATGCTGGTGTCGAAGATTGCAGATATCCGCTACATTGTGGTCAATACGGAGGAGGATGCCCTGTTGCTGGAGAACAACCTTATCAAGAAATACAAGCCACGTTACAACGTCTTGCTGAAAGATGACAAGACCTACCCTTCCATCTGCGTCAGCAACGAGTATTTTCCGCGTATCTACAAGACCCGGAAAATCATTCGCGACGGGTCTACCTACTACGGCCCTTACAGTCATATTCCTTCGATGATGGCGATTCTGGAGCTAATCAAGAAACTATATCCGCTGCGCACCTGCCACCTCGCCCTGACGCCCGAAAATATCGCACAGAGAAAATTCAAGGTGTGTCTGGAATACCATATCAAGAACTGCCTGGGACCTTGCATCGGACAGCAATCGCACGAAGCATACATGCAGCACATCGCACAGGCAAAAGAGTTGTTGAAAGGAAACACACAGGCTGTGAGCAATGCCCTGATGGAAGAGATGAAACGGTTGGCTGGAGAGATGCGTTTCGAAGAAGCACAGAAGGTCAAGGAACAATACATGCTCATCGAAAGCTATCGCGCCAAGAGCGAGGTGGTCAGTGCCACCCTGCACCAAATCGATGTCTTTTCGATTGAAACGGACGAAAATACGGCTTACATCAATTACCTGCACATCACCAACGGATGCATCAACCAAGCCTTCACCTTCGAATACAAGCTGCGGATGAACGAAAGCAAGGAAGAATTACTTTCTCTCGGCATCGTGGAAATGAGGGAACGATACAAAAGCACATCCAAGGAAATCATTGTTCCCTTTGAACTGGACATGGAAATGAACGGAGTGACGTTCACCGTACCTCAAAGAGGCGAAAAGAAACACCTGCTCGACCTCTCGCTGATGAACGTCAAACAGTATAAAGTGGACCGGTTGAAACAAGCGGAAAAGCTCAATCCGGAGCAACGAAGCGTACGGTTGATGAAAGAAATCCAAGCACAGCTTCACCTGGAGAAAATGCCCAACCACATCGAATGTTTCGACAATTCCAATATCCAAGGCTCAGATGCCGTAGCTGCCTGCGTGGTGTTCAAACAAGCCAAGCCCAGCAAAAAAGACTATCGCAAATACCTCATCAAAACGGTAGTGGGTCCCGACGATTATGCATCCATGCAGGAGGTGGTACGCCGCCGCTATTCCCGTATTCTGGAAGAACAGGGTGAACTGCCCGACCTGATACTGACCGACGGTGGAAAGGGACAAATGGAAGTGGTACGCGAAGTCGTGGAAGACGAATTGCACCTGCAGATTCCCATCGTTGGACTGGCCAAGAACAACCGCCACCGGACGTCGGAGATTCTGTATGGAGTCCCTCCTCAAACTCTCGGCATCAAGCAAGGTACTCCCCTTTTCCATCTTCTGGAGAATATACAAGACGAAGTGCACCGCTTTGCCATCACTTTCCATCGGGAAAAAAGAAGCAAGAGTCAGATTGCCTCGGCCCTCGACACCATCAAAGGCATCGGGGAAAAACGGAAGACAGCTCTGCTGAAAAAGTTCAAGAGCGTGACCCGTATCCGTCAGGCAAGTCTGGAAGAAATTGCAGAGGTCATCGGAGAAAGCGCGGCGAAAAGCGTCAAGGAATCCCTGTCGGAATCCAAATAATTTTCTTACTTTTGTAAAAACAAGAAGAGAAACATGAGAGTAGTGATACAACGTGTGACACGTGCTTCCGTCACCATTGACGGGACATGCAAATCAGCCATCAAGGAAGGCTTCATGGTACTGGTCGGTATTGAAGAAGCCGACACCCAAGAAGATGCCGACTGGCTTTGCAAAAAGATTGTCAACCTCCGCGTATTTGACGATGAAAACGGAGTAATGAACAAATCCATTCTGGATGTACAAGGAGAAATTCTGGTCATCAGCCAGTTCACTTTAATGGCTTCTACCAAGAAAGGAAATCGCCCTTCTTATATCCGAGCAGCGGGGCATGAAACTGCCATTCCCCTCTATAATTATTTCTGCAACGAACTGAGCATTGCCCTCGGAAAGGAGGTAGGAACCGGTGAATTCGGGGCCGACATGAAAGTGGAACTGATTAACAACGGACCGGTAACCATCTGCATGGATACCAAAAACAAGGAATAACTATGACACTGGAAGAAGCACAGAAAACGGTAGATACGTGGATCAAGACGTATGGAGTGAGATACTTCAGTGAACTGACCAACATGGCCGTGCTCACTGAGGAAGTGGGAGAACTGGCACGCATCATGGCACGGACGTATGGCGACCAGTCGTTCAAAGCGGGAGAAAAAACCGACCTAGGCGATGAAATGGCGGATGTGCTCTGGGTACTGCTCTGCCTGGCCAATCAAACAGGCGTAGACCTGACAGAAGCCTTTCGTAAGAACCTGGAGAAAAAGACAAACCGTGACAAGGACAGACATAAAAACAACCCTAAACTATAAAGAGTATGGAACATTATCGCGAACATGGGGGCGGATATACCCCCGAGGATGAAAGAGAAAATCCGAACCAGACCAGCAAGTATGACGAAGCCTTGCGCAAGTATAATACGGAGCTGAATGACGATGAAATCGCAGCAAAAACGGCGAAACTCATCGAAAAACATCTGGAAGAGAACAGCACCCTGGAGGTAAAGAAATTCCTTTTCAACTGCATCGACCTGACGACACTGAAATGTACAGACAGCGAACCGAGCGTCATGAAGTTTACCGAAAAGGTAAATGAGTTTGTAGATCGTTATCCGGACCTGAAAAACGTGGCCGCCATCTGCGTCTACCCCAACATGGCCGAAATTGTCAACGATACTTTGGAAGCAGACGATGTCAAGATTGCTTGTGTATCGGGAGGATTCCCTTCCTCACAAACTTTCATTGAAGTGAAAGTGGCCGAAACAGCCATGGCACTCCATGCCGGAGCCGATGAAATCGATATCGTCATTTCTGTAGGGAAATTCCTGACTGGAGATTACGAAGGAATGTGCGATGAAATCGAGGAACTGAAAGAAGTATGCGGCGATAAGCACTTGAAAGTAATTCTAGAAACAGGTGCCTTGAAAACTGCTTCTAACATTAAGAAAGCTTCCATTCTTTCCATGTACTGCGGAGCAGATTTCATCAAGACTTCTACCGGAAAAGAAAGCCCTGCCGCTACTCCGGAAGCAGCATACGTAATGTGCCAGGCCATCAAGGAATATTTCCTGGAAACAGGACGAAAAGTAGGCTTCAAGCCAGCAGGCGGCATCAATTCCGTTCACGATGCGCTGGTATATTATACCATCGTCAAGGAACTGCTGGGCGAAGAATGGCTGACTAACGAACGCTTCCGTCTGGGCACTAGCCGCATGGCCAACCTCCTGCTTTCAGAAATTGTAGGCAGTGAGACCAAGTTCTTCTAATCAGAAGAAAGAAATGAAATAAAAAGCCCCTTTCCATTGTGGAAAACCACAAACGAAAGGGGCTTTTCTTTATCTATAAAACGAATTACTTGTTCCGTTCAATCACGTAATCAATGTAAGCAGTCAGCGCATTCCTAATCGCTTCGTCGGTAGAAGCGGGCAAAAGTGCCAATGCCTTCTCACGGAACTCATACATTTTCTGAGTGGCATACTCAATGCCTCCTTCCCTTTTCACCGTTTCTACAAACTGGGCTATCTCTTCTTTCGAAGCATTCAAGGCCCGTATCCGTAAAGCCAGTTCATTCAAAGAGGTATCGTGCAATTTATTCAATACATACAAAGCCGGCAGTGTAAGTTTCCCTTCCAGCATATCATTTCCCGTGGGCTTCCCTAATTCTGCATTCTCAAAATAATCGAAGATATCGTCTTTTATTTGGAAAGCTATTCCAATCATTTCACCAAAAAGTGCCGCTTTCATCGCTTCTTCTGGAGAAGCATTCACGGATACCGCCCCACTTTGCGCACTAATCTTGAACAAGGCTGCTGTTTTCTTTCGTATGATGTCAAAATAAGTATCTTCTGCAAAATCTTCCTTTCCGGTATTGCCCAACTGAAGAATCTCCCCTTCAGAAAGTTCCTGCCCCAAGCAAGCCACCAATTCTACTAACTCCACCTTACCGGTATGCGCAGCATGTTTCAAACTTGTAGCCAGCATGTAATCACCCACCAACACCGATACCTTATTATTATAAATGGCATTCACAGAAGACTGCCCACGACGTTCGTTACTTTCATCCACTACATCGTCGTGAATCAGACTAGCTGTATGAAGTAACTCCAATGATAAGGCTGCATGAAAAGTAGAATCGCTTAATGTACCGAACAACTTAGCCATCAGCATCACCAGTATAGGGCGCATCATCTTCCCACTCCGCTTCTTGACGTAAGACAGCACCTCTCCCAATAAAGGATCTGTACTGGTCAAAGAGTCTTCAAAAAGCCCTCTGAATTCCTCCAATTCTTTTGCTACAGGCTGCTTTATTAAATCAATTTTATTCATGTACATTTATTTAAGCCCACAAAAGTAATAATAAAAGACTGAATACCGTATTTTTTTGTACATTTACATGAAAAATCTTAATATTTTTACACGAATGGAGAAACTATTTCTACTAGACGCTTATGCACTGATTTATCGTGCCTACTACGCCTTCATCAAGAATCCCCGCATCAACTCAAAAGGTCTTAACACTTCCGCTATCCTGGGGTTTGTCAATACGCTGGAAGAAGTGCTGAGAAAAGAGAATCCGACCCACATCGGCATTGCTTTCGACCCGTCGGGACCTACGTTTCGCCATGAGGCTTACCAAGCATACAAGGCTCAACGAGAAGAAACCCCCGAGGCCATCCGGCAATCCGTCCCTATCATAAAAGACATCATCCGGGCCTATCGCATCCCTATCCTGGAAGTGGCTGGCTATGAAGCTGACGACGTCATCGGCACACTTGCCACCGAAGCTGGGAAAAGAGGAATTACCACCTATATGATGACCCCCGACAAGGATTACGGCCAACTTGTAGGGGAACATGTGTTCATGTATCGTCCGAAGTACGGCGACAAGGATTTCGAAATAATGGGCGTCAACGAGGTCAAAGCCAAGTTCGATATCCAGTCTCCTCTTCAGGTCATCGACATGCTGGGCCTGATGGGCGATACAGCCGACAACATTCCGGGCTGTCCCGGAGTGGGAGAAAAAACCGCACAAAAACTGATTGCCCAGTTCGGAAGTATCGAAAACCTGCTCACCCATACAGATGAACTGAAAGGAGCCATCAAAAAGAAAGTAGAAGAAAACAAGGAACAGATTATGTTCTCCAAATTTCTGGCTACCATCAAAACTGATGTACCTGTCCAGCTTGACATGGATGCACTGAAAAAAGAGGAGCCCGACGAAGAAGAACTTCGCCGTCTGTTCGAAATGTTGGAGTTCCGTACTCTAATCGACCGTGTCATCAAAACGGAAAAAAAGGCCCCCTCCTCACCCACTGCTCAACCCGATCTCTTTGGCTTATTTGCGCAGGAAGATACAGGCGACGCCAAAAATTCAAATCTCACGAGGTTAGAATCTCTTCCATACGACTACCAACTTATTGATAATCAAGAAAAAATGGAGGAATTAGCTCAAAATTTGACAAATCAGATTTTTTTCAGTCTAGACACGGAAACCACAGGAACAGACCCTATCACAGCAGAATTGGTGGGAATGAGCTTCAGTATACACGAAAATCAGGCATTTTATGTACCTGTACCCGCGAACCGTGAGGAAGCTTTAAAAATTGTAAATATATTTAAACCGGCCTTTGAAAATCCCAATTCGCTCAAAATTGGCCAGAATATCAAGTACGATTTAATTATGCTGGCCAATTACGGAGTGACACTAAAAGGAAAAATGTTCGACACCATGATTGCACACTACGTACTTCAACCCGAACTGCGTCATGGAATGGATTATCTGGCAGAAGTCTATCTGAAATATGAAACAATCAAAATTGAAGAACTGATTGGACCGAAAGGCAAAAAACAGGGCAACATGCGCGACCTCGCACCGGAAGCCGTTTACAAATATGCCTGCGAAGATGCCGACGTAACTCTCAAGTTAAAACACATACTAGAAAAAGAACTTGAGAAGAACGATGTAAAGAAATTATTCGAAGAAATTGAAATGCCATTGGTTCCAGTGCTGGCCTACATGGAAAGAAACGGAGTGCGTATCGACACAGAAGCACTGAAGGAAACTTCACGTCATTTCACCACACGCATGAATCAGATAGAAGAAGAGGTACATCAACTGGCCGGCATGGAGTTCAACATTGCGTCTCCCAAACAAGTAGGTGAAGTGTTGTTCGACCGATTAAAAATCGTGGAAAAAGCCAAGAAAACAAAAACAGGGCAATACGTCACCTCGGAAGAAGTGCTGGAAAGCCTGAGAGGAAAGCACGAAATCGTAGCCAAGATACTGGAACATCGCGGTCTGAAGAAACTACTGGGAACCTACATCGATGCCCTTCCCCTACTGATCAATCCAGCCACCGGACGCATTCACACCTCTTTCAATCAAACGGTCACTGCTACCGGGCGACTGAGTTCAAGCAACCCCAACTTGCAGAATATCCCTATCCGCAATGAAGACGGAAAGGAAATCCGGAAAGCCTTCATTCCAGACGACGGATGCGAATTCTTCTCGGCCGATTATTCACAGATTGAACTGCGTATCATGGCACACTTAAGCGGAGACCCTCACATGATAGAGGCTTTCCAGAAAGGTCAGGACATTCATGCAGCCACCGCAGCTAAAATATATAAGGTGAAACTGGAAGACGTCACACGAGAACAAAGAAGCAAAGCCAAAACAGCCAACTTTGGAATCATTTATGGCATTTCGGTTTTCGGACTGGCCGAACGACTGAATGTCGACCGGAAAGAAGCCAAAGAACTCATCGACGGCTATTTCGAAAATTACCCGGATGTAAAGGCTTATATGGATAAAAGCATCCAGCTTGCACGGGAACAAGGATACATTGAAACCATCTTCAAGCGCAAACGTTATCTGCCCGACATCAACTCCAAAAATGCAGTCGTCAGAGGCTATGCCGAACGAAATGCAATCAATGCCCCTATTCAAGGAAGCGCAGCCGATATCATTAAAGTAGCCATGATACGAATATACCAACGATTCCAGGAAGAAGGAATTCAATCCAAGATGATTCTTCAGGTACATGATGAATTAAACTTCAGCGTCTTGCCGGAAGAAAAAGAAAAAGTACAGCAAATTGTGATATCTGAAATGGAAGCTGCTTACAAAATGAAAGCTCCATTGCGTGCAGACTATGGTTGGGGTCAAAATTGGCTGGAAGCACATTAATCATTCTATATTGTTAACAAATGCTTAATTGGTGACATTTTGCTAATTTCTTGCATTTTTTTGCGAGAAAGAATACAACATATCAAAGCTTTTACTACATTTGCACCGTCAAAAGAAACAAAAAGTAAGTAAAACCTTAAAATAAAAAAGATATGAAAAAGATGGATTTAGCAAAGTGTGTAATTGTTCTGGTTATAACTTTTATTGCGAACTTGTCGACTTATGCGGCAAAAATGAACAACAACTTGATTTACAATGCAGAAGAAGTTAACGGAATGAAAGTTGCTGAAACTGTCTATAAGAAAGACGGCAACATGTTAACCAACTACATGAAGTATAACTACAAGTACAATGCCAATAACCAGATGACAGAAAACATGTCACAGAAATGGAATGCAAACAACAACTGCTGGGAAAACGATTTGTGTATCCGTTATACTTACGACAACAAGAGTGTAACTACAGAATACTACAAATGGAATTCCAAGAAGAATGATTTCATTCTGATTCCTGAAATGACAGTAACAATGGACAAATGATTAAATAAAGAAAATTCATAAACTCTCTTATTAAAGAAGAGGCACTTCGTGAGGAGCGCCTCTTTTTTTATGTCCTCTACTTCCTCACACTTAAACTTGAAAATTGCGTTTTCGTTTGTCTCTGCCCTTACCTTTCACTATCTTTGCAGAAAATTAGAGGATTATCTGTAGAATATAGATTAAAAACAAACGATAAATTATGGCATTACAATGTGGTATCGTCGGTTTGCCGAACGTCGGAAAATCGACACTCTTCAACTGCCTGTCCAACGCGAAAGCGCAGGCAGCCAATTTCCCATTCTGTACTATTGAACCGAACGTAGGGGTCATTACCGTACCCGATGAGCGGCTCAACAAACTGGCTGAACTGGTAGATCCGGACCGCATCGTTCCTACCACGGTAGAAATTGTGGATATCGCCGGACTGGTGAAAGGGGCCAGCAAGGGAGAAGGACTGGGCAACAAGTTCCTGGCCAACATCCGTGAGACGGATGCCATCCTGCACGTGTTGCGTTGCTTTGACGACGAAAACGTGACGCACGTGGATGGCAATGTGAATCCTGTACGCGACAAGGAAATCATCGACACAGAGCTTCAGCTGAAAGACCTGGAAACCATTGAAAGCCGTATCCAGAAGGTGCAGAAACAGGCACAGACCGGAGGCGACAAGGTGGCCAAACAAACCTACGAAGTATTGGTGCGCTACCGCGATGCCCTGCTGCAAGGAAAATCAGCCCGTACCGTACAGTTTGAATCAAAGGACGAGCAGAAAATCGCACACGACCTCTTTCTGCTGACTTCCAAACCAGTGCTGTATGTCTGCAATGTGGACGAAGGTAGTGCGGTAAGCGGCAACAAATATGTAGAGCAGGTTCGCGAAGCGGTCAAGGACGAAGGGGCTGAAATCCTGATTGTGGCTGCCAAAACGGAAGCGGATATCGCCGAACTGGAAACCTACGAAGACCGCCAGATGTTCCTGCAGGAAATCGGGCTGGAAGAATCGGGCGTGAGCCGACTGATACGGGCCGCCTACAAGCTGCTGAACTTGGAGACTTACTTCACGGCCGGAAAGATGGAAGTCCGCGCATGGACCTTCCACAAAGGATGGAAAGCTCCGCAGTGTGCAGGTGTCATCCACACCGACTTTGAAAAAGGCTTCATCCGCGCCGAGGTCATCAAGTATGACGACTTCATCCACTACGGTTCAGAAGCAGCCGTACGCGAAGCCGGAAAACTCAATGTGGAAGGTAAGGATTACATCGTGGAAGACGGTGATATCATGCACTTCCGCTTCAATGTATAAAACTCATCCCATCAGCACGGAGCATCGACCGCTTCCGTGCTTTTTTTATCCCTCTAAATTGATTACACCATGAACTATCTCATCATTGGAACAGGCGGTGTAGGAGGATGCATCGCCGGATTTCTTGCCTTGGCAGGCAAGGAGGTCACTTGTATCGCCCGTGGAAAGCACCTGGAGGCCATCTGCCGTCAGGGATTGCATTTGAAATCGGATTTGAAAGGCGAACATTTTCTCCCCGTGAAAGCCTGTACCGCCGAAGAATTTCAGGGGAAAGCCGACGTGATTTTTGTCTGCGTGAAAGGCTACTCCATCGACTCCATTCAGGAAGTGCTGGAACGGGCTGCCACTCCCGACACACTGGTCATTCCTATCCTCAATGTCTACGGTACCGGCCCCCGCATCGGACGCCTCGTACCGTCGGTAAAAGTGCTCGACGGCTGTATCTACATTGTGGGATTCGTGTCGGGTGAAGGAGAAATCAGCCAGATGGGAAGCATCTTCCGCCTGGTATTCGGAGCCCGTCCGGAACAACATGTTGCCCCCGAACGGCTGGAAGCCATTGCCGAAGAGCTCCGTGCATGTGGCATCAAAGTCGATGTGTCGGACGATATCAACCGCGATACCTTCATCAAATGGTCGTTCATCTCCGCCATGGCCTGCACGGGGGCTTATCACGATGTGCCGATGGGAGAAGTGCAGCACGAAGGCGAAGTGCGTGACACCTTCATCGGCCTGTCGCGTGAAAGCGCACAGATAGGCGAAAAGCTGAGTATCCGCTACCCCAGCGACCCGGTTGCCTACAACCTGATGGTCATCGACAAGCTCGACCCGCACAGCACGGCTTCCATGCAGAAGGACATCGCCCGCGGTCATGAATCGGAAATTCAGGGACTGCTCTTCGACATGATTGACTTGGGAAAACAATTACACATCGAGATGCCTACCTACCGGAAAGTGGCACAAAAATTCAAACCCGCATGAAACATCTGATTGACATTGACACCTGGGAGCGGAAGGACAATTACCTCTTCTTCCGCGACTTCCATAACTCTTGGATTGCCCTCACCAGCGAAGTGGATTGTACGGAGGCTTACGCCGAAGCCAAGGCCAAAGGGCATTCCTTTTTCCTGTATTACCTGTATGCCATCCTCCGTGCCGCCAACGAAATCAAGGAATTCCGCTACCGATGGGACAAAGACGGACAGGTGGTCTACCATGACACAGTAGACATCACCACTCCGATTGCCGTCCCCGGAAAGACCTTCTATACCGTACGCATTCCCTGGAAAAGCGATTTCAAGGCCTTCTACGAAGAAGCACGGCGCATCATCACTTCCATTCCGGACGATGGAGACCCGTACGGTACCGACAAGGAAATTGCCGCACAGGGCGATTTCGACGTCATCCTGCTCAGTGCGACCCCCAAACTGTATTTCACATCCATTTCCTACACACAGTATGCCTCCGGCCATCCGTTGGATTATCCGCTGATGAATGCCGGAAAGGCCGTCAAACGGGAAGGACGGCTGGTGATGCCCATCGCTCTGACAGTGAGTCATGCATTCGTAGACGGAGCCCACATCTCCCTGTTTTTTGAAAAGGTAGCACAATACCTGAAAGAAAGATAAGAAAACGCAGGCACATTTTCCTGACAAGGCCTCGTTCTTTTTTACGTTTTCCGATGCGGAACCGTATGTTTTCCTTACACGAAACGTACGTTTTCGCACCGAGAAACGTATGTTTTCTGACTGGGAAACCTAAAACAGGCAAGCCCACTTTTTCATGAATGCCGTCACGTTTTTGAATTCCCGCTTTTTTTCGTTTAATTTGCCCTCAAAGAAGCTGTCATGAAAAAAAAAATTATCATACTCCTGTTTGCCGCCGTTTTTTTCCGTGCCTGCATTGCCATCTGCGGCATCGCCTTCCGCTGCAGCCGGACACAGATTCACACGGCCATCAACAAGGCTTTACGGGAAGCCGAACGCTTGCATTATGAGGACCGTCTAAATACTTTTCAGACAGACAACAGACTATACGTAGACCCTGCGCTCAAGGCCTATCTCCTCGCTCCCGTATCCAATCGGAAAATCAAGAGTTATACCCTCCAGACCCTGGAGAAAAAAACAACTTACGTGTTTCAGGACAGCCTTCCGGAAGCCACTGCCCGGAAATTGCTGAATGAATACCTGCTGGACGATATTCTGCCAGCCGATGCCGAGCAAATCAACCAACTGTTCCAGGCACAGCTCGCCCAAAGACACATCAGCGGAATGGCCGGAGTGTTTTATATCCACACGCAGGCCCGTACCCAAACACGGGCAGGTATCCTGCCGACAGCCTCAGCTTATCGAACACCCGTCTATCAGCTCGACCTGACGCACAATCTCCAGTTGCAGGGGTGGGCAGACTACGACCTCCTTACGCTGTTGCGTTATGTCCCTGTGGCTTATTATGGTACCTTTTTCCTGGTGCTGTTCGCCGGAGGCGTATTGCTTTACCTACGCTATAAAAAACGGCAGAAAAAGCCTGCAAAAGGCCTCTACATCGACCTGACGCATCAGGTCCTCCTCATCGACGGCATACAATGTGCCATCTCCCGTCTGGATTTACAGATTCTCCATCAGTTGTGGAAGAAAAATGGAGAATGTGTCGACCGGAAGGACATCCAAGCTACCTGCTGGCCGCATGATGCCCAAGCCGACGAAAAACTGGAGACTCATATACAAATAATCCGGAAAGTCCTGCAAGACTTCCCGGATTATCGGATTGTTACCGTCAAAGGACGGGGATATTATTTGAAATGCATGTCTGCTGCGGATTCTACTCCGCGTCCGGATTCAGATTAGGATTGGCATCCACCTCCGACTGAGGAATTGGTACGGCTAAACGTGAATCATCTGGTTGAATGGTCTGTGAATCGGAAGTTTTCAAGGGATCCAGGTGCCATCCGCCTGTCCGTACAATCGGTAGCTTGTTGCGAGTATAATCGTACACGGCCAAGCCCTCACCTACCAGTTCCTTTCTCCTTTCTTTCAGGATACGTTCCAAGGTAAAATCACTGAGAGAATTTACTTTCATGGCTGCATTCGTGGTACGGTTGGTAATGACGTCGTTCAAATATTCCATTCCTTTGGCCGCTTCACTGCCTCCTATTTTCAAACCTGCTTCTGCGGCATTCAGGTAAATCTCCGACAGACGTACGATACACAAGTTATTGTCGCGAGGGTCTCCCGACTTACCCGGGAACTTGGTCAAGTATACTGTTCTGTCGCGTGCACCCTCCGGAAGTCCGGTGTTGTTGGGAATAACGGAAGCTGCCATCACACAATGACGCACATCGTCCGGGTCCTCATCCATCAGGTTCAAGAAATCCTCTGTCAGAATCAGGTTATTCCAGTCCACCTGACTTTCATTGGCATACACCATCGGTGCTCCTTCACCTCCGGAACCACCGGAAGGTTCCGTCAAAGAGAAATAGAACTCAAACAACGACTCGCTGGTGTATTCCTGTCCCCACACCGTAGGGTATTCTTCCTTGGTGTACAACTGATACAGACTTTTACTGTTCTCAATGACATCTGTAGCCGCTTTGTACGCATTCGGATAATCCAGCTTGTTCAGGTAAACCCGGGAAAGGATTCCCTGTACGGCCCAATAGTTCAGGCAGCCATCCTTCTTCTCTTTGGTCAATCCGCTCAGCGCGTCAGTCAAGTCTTTTATAATCTGTGTATAGCACTCGGCCACCGTATTGCGTGCAGGCCGGGAAGTCGGATCGGTCGGAGTCGTCACGATAGGCACTCCCAAAGACTGTCCATTGTCATAAGCATAAGGCATGGCAAATACCCGAACCAAATCGTATAAGGCCAAACCTCTCATGGCCAGTGCCTGCGCCTTGATTTCATTCAAGGCCTGCTCATCGGCAGTTACCACCTTCCCCTCCTCGATGGCCTCCAACAAGTTATTGGCCTGACGAATCACCTTGTACACCTGATTCCAAGGCAGAGTGGAATTAAAGTTATCGGTCGCCTTGACAGTATACTCATAATAAGGCGATACACGTCCTCCATCTCCTTTGCTCATACGCGCTTGTACGTCTACCGCACGGCAGTCACCAAAATAAAAGAAGTTGTCTCCATAATAGCTATGTGCGGAAGCCAGACGGTAAATGCCGTTCAAAGCCGTCTGTGCGTTATCCAGCGTGGTAAAAGCCTGGTCGGTAGTCACAGAAGTGGACGGATTCAGGTCCAGCCAACTGTCCGAACAAGAGCTACATGCCAGTGAAGCGGCAAGAAAATATAGATAAAGATGTTTCATGACTAATTTACTTTTTAAAATGTGATTTGTATGCCGAAATTAAATGTCCGCATAGGAGGTGCTTCACAGAACACTTCTCCGTTGACCGGTGTTTCCGGATCATACTGTTTCCATTTGGCCCAAGTCAGCAAATTACTGCCTGAGAAATAGATACGGGCCTTGTCTATCATCGCCTTGTGTGTCCACGCGGAAGGAAGGGTAAAGCCAAGTGTCAGGTTCTTCAAGCGCAAGTGATTGGTACTATGAATGTAACGTGAAGAATTCTGAGGCCCAGCTGCTTCTCCGTAGACAAAGCGTGGCACGTCGGTCACGTCTCCCGGTTCCTGCCAGCGGTCGAGGGCATACACCGGAAGATTGTACTTCGAGGTATATATTTTATCCGTTCCGTTCTCAATATAAGTTCCGGTTTTATCAAACGAGTATCCACCTAACGAATAAGTCAGTGTGAAACTCAAATCCAACCATTTGTAGTTCAACATATTCGTCAAACCTCCTGACACTTTCGGATTGACCGACTTGTAGGGAATGGCCTGTGCTTCGCCCGGATCTTCCGTCAGACTGCGGTCCACAACTACCGACCCGTCTTCCTGCGGTATTTCCTGATTCCGATAATACATAGCCTTTCCGTTTTCCGGATTCACTCCTGCATACTCTTTCACATAGAAACTGTAATACGGCAGTCCCACTTTGTGAATGAACCAAGTACCTTCTATCGACTGGTCCAACTGTCCGTTGAGTGATACAATCTTATTCTTATTGTGGCTCAGGTTCAACACTGTCGTCCAGTTAAAATTATCGTTGGCAATGTTGATGGTACGAAGTTCCAGTTCCACACCCTTGTTGTTCAACTGTCCGATATTGCTCAAGTAATTCGTGAATCCGGTAGTCGCACTGATAGGAAGGCTGTACAGCAAATCTTTCGTATCACGGTTATAATACTCTACCGTCAGGAAAATACGGTTGATAAACGACAAATCCAATCCTACGTTCAGGTTATAGTTCTTTTCCCATCCCAGATTTGGATTCGGAATGGACGATTCATAGGAACCGGAGCCTCCCATATAACTTTGTCCAAAGGCATACAACCCCATATAGCCATACAGCGAGTTCGGCTGGTTACCATTTACACCATAAGAAGCACGGAGCTTCAAATCGCTCAGAATATGTTTGATGGGCTGCATAAACGACTCGTTGGTGACATGCCACATTCCAGAAACGGACCAGAAGTTGCCCCAACGGTTGTCGGGAGACAGACGAGAGCTGCCGTCACGACGGAAACTGCCTGCCACGTAATAGCGGTCGTCATAATCATAATTCAAACGAGAGATGTACGACAACATACGGTAATCCTGTGTAGAAGATACGAAACTGTTCAGTACGGCCGCATTATCCGGTTCCGTAAGTCCAGAATACGAAGGAATTTTAGAACGTTCTCCTGAGGCCTTATCCGTCTGGTAACTCTCCAATTCATACGCAGCCAGCACATCCAGATGATGTTTCTGTGCAAACGTCTTAACATAATTCACGGAAGTAGAAGAAATCAACTTTCCGTATTCAATGAATCCTTTGGAAGACTGTGCATCCGACCCACTCTTTGGTCCGGCCGAACTCAGAGGATTATAATAGCGGGAGTCTTTCTGAATGGTATAGTCGTAACTCAGTGTTTCCTTTATCTTCAAACCCTTTATCGGCTCTACAGCCGCATATCCGGTAGAAAACATACGGGTCATCCGGGTACGATTGTAATCGGTCAGGATATCACGAAGCGGATTCAACTGCGTGCCGTCGTAAGCCCCTACATAATTACCTGCCTCATCGCGTACCAGCATAGAAGGCGTCATGGTCATCGCCACACACAAATACGGATTGATGGAAGATCCACGTTCCTCGTTCATCTCCTGGTTCATCTGTGTGAACATCATATTGGCACCTACCTCGCCGTAACGTCCCACTTTCTGCGTCATGTTCAGACGAGCCGAATAACGGTCCAAGCTGGAGTTTTTGGCCAAGCCCTCCTGACTGTTGTAGCCCAAGGAAGCATAAAAAGTCGTTTTCTCGTTTCCTCCTGACACAGAAGCTTCGTAATCCTGCTGGATGGCTGTACGGAGCAATTCTTTCCGCCAGTTGGTATATCCCATGGAAGGCACAGAGGCATATTTGTCAATTTCCCCATTGGCATATCCAGCAGGGTCGGCCATCTGTTCATCCATTGCATAGTTCAATAAGCCTTCGTACAACAATTCCCGGCGCTGATCGCCATTCAACGTAGGCCGGAAATTGACTGCCGCATTAGAGAAACCACCCGACATGTTGAAAGAAACCTGTGCTTTTCCCGCCTTTCCTTTCTTCGTGGTAATCAAAATCACCCCATTGGCTGCCCGCGAACCATACAAAGAAGCGGCTGCCGCATCCTTGATAATCGTAATATTTTCGATATCTGCCGGGTTCAGCGTACTCATGATGTTGGTTTTGGAGTTGTTCATATAGGCTGCATCGGCCCCTCCTGCACTCAAGCTACCGGAAGTGACCGGCACCCCATCAATAACAAACAACGGTTCCTGAGAAGCATTAAAAGAACCCATACCACGGATACGGATACTCTGGTTGGCTCCCGGCTGTCCGGAACTGCTGCTAATCGAAACTCCAGTCGTCATTCCCTGCAGTTTCTGCTCCACACTCATTACCGGAATATCCTTCATCATATCCCCTCTCAACGTATTGGCAGAACCCGTGAAAGAAGAGCGGGTAAAGTTTCCGTAACCTGTCACCACCACTTCGTCCAGGTTCATGGTTTCAGGCTGAAGCACGATATTCAAACGTTCCTTTTTGGGAACCTTTATCAGCTGAGTTTTCATACCCAAATAGGCCACTACCAAAATTTTATCATTGGGTCCTACTTCCAGCCTGTATTTTCCTTCGATATCCGTCACCACTCCATGGGCTTCATTCCCTTGTACAGATATGGTGGCTCCGATAAGTGGTTCGTGATCTTCCGCAGAAGTTATCACCCCACTAAGAATACGCTGTTGTGCAAAAGCTTGCTGAAACGCCACACACAACAACAATAAAACTAAAAATCTGATTTTTTGCATTTGACGCTCATTGTTTATTGTTATAAAAAGCCGTAAACAAAATATACGCCAAAATGCCTTTATTTAATCCTAATTTTATAAGACTTTAATAATAAACGAATTAAGATATTATCTTACGAAAAAAGGTCGTGGAAAGACTACACACCTGTAGAAAAAGTCCACAACCTTCATTATACAGTTACTCCCGGTTCAGGTATTCACACAAATGCTGTACGGCTCTTGCCCGATGGCTGATTTTATTCTTTTCTTCTGCTCCCATCTCGGCAAAGGTCTCGGTATAGCCTTCGGGCATGAACACCGGATCGTACCCAAAGCCTGAGGCTCCCCGTTTCTCCCGGATGATTTCACCTCTCACGATTCCTTCAAACAGGTGCGACTGTCCGCCTTCTATCAGGCAGATGGCCGTACGGAACTGTGCCTTCCGGTTGTCTTTTCCTTCCAGTTCGGTCAGCAACTTCTTCATGTTGGCCTCCGAATCGTGTCCTTCACCGCCCGCATAGCGTGCCGAATACACACCGGGTGCTCCGTTCAACGCCTCTACTTCCAGACCCGTATCGTCTGCAAAGCAATCCAGACCGTAGTGCTGATAAATATACTCCGCCTTGAGTGCCGCATTTCCCTCCAAGGTGTCTGCCGTTTCAGGAATATCTGCCTCGCAATGGATGTCCTTCAAACTCAAGATATCTACTTTCTCACCCAATATGGCACATATTTCATCCAGCTTATGGGCATTGTTCGTGGCAAAAACCAACTTCTTTTTCATCATGCAGTTGTTCTAAATAATCACATTTACAGGTACAAAGATACATATCGTCGGCCGACAATTCAAATGCTCCTTTCAAAAATTGCATAAAAAAGAGGATGTGTCAAAATGATGCATCCTCTTTTCGTTATATAATCATCGTTTTGCC